>Ga0207716_100005_pt1:1030000-1101632 | contig 1101632 bp, 1020 predicted proteins | sample TtaePargueraPR_FD_187739 | JGI IMG/M metagenome (GOLD analysis project Ga0207716, IMG submission 187739) | Aerobic enrichment media microbial communities from Bioluminiscent Bay, La Parguera, Puerto Rico - Tt and P2 (5) (SPAdes) | ecosystem: Environmental > Aquatic > Marine >... | reverse complement strand
GTTCCTGCTGTTGGGGGCGATTGCCAACAATTCCGGGATCAGCACGTCGCTGTTCCGCGCGGCGCGGCTCTGGTTCGGGGCGCTCCCCGGCGGTCTGGCCGTTGCCACCAATATGGCATGTGCGGGTTTCGCGGCGGCTTGCGGGTCGTCGGTCGCCGCGGCGGCCGCCATGGCACGTCTCGCGACGCCGGAAATGATCAAACATGGATATGACAAAGGTTTGGCTACCGGTGTCGTGGCCAGCGCGGGAACGCTCGCGGCGTTGATCCCGCCGTCCATTCTGTTTGTGCTCTACGGCATTTTTGCCGAGGTCTCCATCGTCAAGCTGCTGATCGCCGGCGTGTTGCCGGGCCTGCTGACGGCGGGCGTCTACACGGCGATGATCGTTATCCGCTGTAAGATCAATCCGAATCTGGCACCCAAGGTGGACCTGGGTAGTTCGGCGGAACTGCGCCGGGAACGCTGGGCAGCGCTCGGTGAGGTATGGCCGCTGTTGATCCTGATCGCCGGTATCATCGGTGGATTGTACGGCGGTGTCGTGACGCCGACGGAGGCCGGTGCCGCGGGCGCATTTCTGGCAGTGGTCATCGGTGTCGTTCAGCGGCGGCTCGATTTTGCCAAGTTCATGAACGCGTTGCGCGATGCCATCGGCACCACGGCGCAGATCTTCTTCGTCGGCATGGGTGCGGTGATGTACACCAAGTTCCTGGCGCTTGCCGGCATCTCGACGCTGCTCACCGATGCCATCGGCGCCTGGGCGCTCGATCCCATCCTGTTGGTGATCGCCGCCTCGATCATCTATGTGATCCTGGGTATGTTCCTCGATCCTTTGGGGATCGTGCTGATCACCATTCCGGTGTTGCTGCCTATGTTCACAGCGTTGGATCTGGACCTCGTCTGGTTCGGCGTGATCGTGATCAAGTATGTCGAGATCGGCCTTTTGACCCCGCCAGTTGGGTTCAACGTTTATGTCGTGAAGAACGTGGTCGGGGATACGGTGCCGCTCCACGACATCTTCAAGGGCTGTTTCTGGTTCCTGGCATGCGAAGTCGTCATCATGGCGTTGCTGATCGGATTCCCTGAAATCTCGCTCTGGTTACCCCGGACGATGGGTTAAGCCGCACACGATCTTGGACGGTGGGTCTTAGCCCACCGTCCTACAATCGTTTCCTCCCTGAAAAATCAAGACGCCCCAAAGGCGGGTTGCTAAGCTGCAACTTAATGGCGGCACGAGAACGTGCGGTCGCAACCATAATTTTTTCAGGGAAGTCACATGTACAAAGCATCCGCCGATATCGTTATGCCTACGTCGATCATCGGGTCGTTGCCGCGGCCCGGATGGTTCACCGAAAATCTTGGCCGCCGCGCTTTTCTCGAAGCGATGGTCGATTCCCGCTATCGGGAGCAATACGAGGACGTCGTGTCCGTCTATTTGCGCTGGCAGGAATTGGCCGGCATCGACATCTGCACCGACGGCGACGCCCACTACGACGAGCAGGTCGGCGGCTTCAGTTGGCAGAGCTATGCTCCCAACCGTATGGCGGGATTCAGCAATCACGCGCAGATCAGCGCCTACCGGGTTGGCGCGGCCGCCTATCCGCGCGGCCATATCCTGCACGACTTCCTCGAATGCCGCATCTTGCCCAAGATCGTCGGGGCCGTGGGGCCGGGCGACCTTCAGTATAAATCCATGTGGAGGGCCGCCCAGCGCCTGACGGAGAAGCCGATCAAGTTCGGCACGATCACGCCGGAGCTGTTGGCGGCCTCGGTGGAGGACGAATACTACAAGGACCCCGTAGACCGCCTCATGGCGTTAAGCGAGGCGCTGAACACCGAGCTCAACGACCTCGCGGATGCCGGCTGCCCGGTGATCCAGATGGAGGAGCCGCAAATCCACATGACCCCGATACGGGGCAAGCTGTTCGGCAAGCTTGGGACCGAAGAATTGGTCGACGTCTTCAACAAAACGGTGAAGGGCCTCGATAAAAAGACGGAGATTTGGTGCCACACCTGTTGGGGCAACCCGGCGCAGCAGCGTATTTTCAAAGAGGTGCAGAGTTATCAGCCGACCCTCGAAGCGTTGAACCAAGTCAACGCCGACGTGCTGACGTTCGAGACCTGCAGCTCAGGAACCGGCGACCTCAAGGCCATCGGCGAGATCATCACGGATAAGAAGATTGCCATCGGCGTGATCGACCATCACACGCTGCAGGTGGAGCGGCCGGACGAGGTGGCGGATTTGATCCGTGAAGCGCTCAAATACATCCCTGCGGAACGGCTGATGATTACATCGGATTGCGGCATGGGCCGCGAGGGGATGAGCCGCCGCCATGCCCAATACAAGCTGGTCGCCATGGTCCAAGGCACCAACATGGTGCGCGAGGAGCTTGGCCTGCCGTTGGCGAAGTGTTTGGCCGAGGATCAGCGCTATTCGCTGGCGGCGGAAGTCGGATAATTCAGGGGTCCAAATGGCGCTAGCGTAAATTGCTAGCGCCATTTGTTATCCGGCGCGCTAACGCCATTTATCGATCGAGTGCGTCGCGTTTCCGCGGTAGATCCCGCCGAACATCTTCCAGGCGCCCTGGGTCTCGCCGCCGGCGACGACGATATGGATGTCCTCGGGGCGGAACATCTCGACCATCTCGTCAGGGGCCGCTTTGAGGCGCGTTGCGTAAGGCTCGACCCCGGCGACCGCAAGCGGATGAACGAGGGTCTTGATCCACTGGTTATCCCAATATTCGCGGGCTGGTAGCCGGCCGTTCTCGGCGAACCACTGGATGAGCTTTTCCTTGGTGTCGTATCCGAGATCGGCAAAGCCCCGGGCGCAGATGGGGTCCATCACGAACAGCGGCGGATTGTAATGTTCCGCCGCCGCCATGGCGTGACGCATTTTCTCCTGCCAGGTTTCGCGCGGCCCGTAACCCGCATGCGTGTACCAGCCCCCGAAGAAATTGCTGATGGTGCTTTCTTCTTTCTTGAAACCCTTCTGCACGTGCAGCGGCGCCCAGGGGCTGCGCTCTTCCGCTTCCGGGAAGGTGGCCGTGTAGTTGTACCAGTTTCCCAGCGAGCCCATGTAGGTGTCGCCCGGCACCGAGCCACCCTGAAGGTTGACGGACAGCAGGTTATAGGCGCGCCCGATGGTCGCGTTGGCGTGGTTGTAGGGACCCATGACGCCGATCCCAGAATCCATGCCAATCTCGTCGCGGATTGGGCCGTTGACCACCGACAACATGGCAAAGGATGTCGTGCTCGAGGAGCGTGCCGACTGACCGCTCGCCGCCAGGGCGAGGATCACCGGCAAGTATTCCGGCTTGGCGCCCGCCATCACGGCATTTACAGCGACCTTCTCGACGGTGAACTCCCAGGCCTCGCGGAAGTTGGTCGGTTTCAATTGGCCGACCACCTCGTCGGGGCTGTGGCTGGTGCCTTTGAGCATCGCCTCAACCCGTTCTTCGGTCGGGAGGATGATGGGGAAATTGTCGGTCCACCTGTTTTCCAGGAACAGGGCCTGGAGATTGTCTTCGGTGTCCGGCTCAAGAAGGCGCGGGGTCGAGCGTTCGAACGACAGCCCCTTCATGTCTTCATCGGTCAGCGGGAAAGACAAGCCTTCGATGATTTCCTGCATGAAGGGCCGTTTGCTGACCGGGTCATTGCCTTCGATATAGTCACGCAGCTCGGTGGGAGTGCGCCCGACGATGGGTTGCGGAACGAATGCCTGACGCGTGGTCGGCATGCCGGCAGTGCGGGCGGTCGAACGGGCCAGCCGGGCAAACGCATTGGTGTGCACGGCGACCGTTGGAACCCCGGCCTGCTCGAGGGACATTGCAAGCCCGACGACCGTCGGGCTGCAGGTGCTTCACAAACCGACGCCGAGAACCGCGGCGTCGCCGTCAGCCTCCACGGCTGCGCGCATGTCGGGATCGTCGACCCAGCTTTGGCGCGGTTTGATCTTCTGCGTCTGGACGCCCGGCAGGTGCTGGTCGAACCAGTCTTCCATCTGGTCCATGAACTCTTCCGAATTGTCGAAGAGGCAATCGACCAGGTAAACCTTCTTGCCGTCCATGCTGTCGAGCCGGGGGGCGAGGCGCTTGCCTGCCACCTTCGGCGGATAGCCGCGAGGATCGTGAACCGTCAGTTTCTCAGCCATTTGAAACTCCTAAGCGTAAGTCTGGTGCGCTAAAGGCGCGCTCTTTGTTGTTTTCTAAATCCTAGTCCCGCCACGACCCGCTGGTGAGGTACGCATCGGCTGCGATTGCCGCCGCGGCGCCATCACCTGCCGCGGCCGCCGCGCGTCCCGCCGTTCCGGTGCGAACGGTCCCCGCGGCGAAAACGCCGGGAAGGGTGGTCCGCATCTCACCGTCGACCGGTATCCGGCCGGTGGGATCGAGCGCCAGCAGGCCGTCCAAAAAGGCCGTATTAGGCTGCAGGCCAACGTATACGAACACCCCGGTCAGTTCCACATCCTCGGTGGCATTCGTCGAACTGTCCTTGATGCGGACACCGGTAACGCCGTCCTCACCGAGGACTTCCTCGATCATCGTATTGTTGCGGATTTCGATCTTCGGATTGGACGCGACCAAGTCACGGTAGCTGGCTTGTGCCGTCAGCTCCGGGGCGTCGTTGAACAGATAGACCTTGGAGGCGAATTCGGCGAGGGTGAGGCCCTCTTGGGCTGCCGAGTCGCCGCCGCCGGCAATTGCCGCGACCTGATCGCGGAGCAGCGGTGCGTCGCAGGTGGCGCAATGGCTGACACCCCGTCCGCGCAGCCGTTCCTCGCCGGGCACGTTCAATTCCTTGAGCGCGGTCCCCGTGGCAATGACGACCGCGCCGGCCAAAACCTCTTCGCCCGCTGTGGTGATTTTCCATTTGCCGTCGGCCGCTTCGATGGCGCTGACCTCGACCGGGTCGAATTCGGCGCCGGCCTCGCCGGCCTGTTCCTCGGCCATGGGGCACAGGTCGAAACCCGGCACTCCTTCGGGGAACCCGGGGTACCCCTCGACCTTCTCGATGCTGAGAAGATGGCCGCCGAGAACATCGCCGGTCAGCACGATGGTCGACCGGCCCAGTCGGGCCGACGTCAATCCGGCGGTCAATCCCGCGATTCCGGCGCCGATGACGGCCACATCAAATTCTTTGCTCACGCGCCCTACTCCTTTTTCTAGGCCTTTTTTATTCGCGTTTGTGCGGTTATTCCGCAGGGCGAACGCTTAGCGCGCCAGTGTTATGCGATCAAGTCCGGTCATGGATTTTATCCGCATGAAAGGTGGGGTTATTCCCGTGTGGGCCAAGAGCGGCAGCGCTGCCCATTCGGGGTGCGCGGATAAGAAAAGGCCGCCCGAAGGATTTCCGGGCGGCCCATCCAATCCGATTGATCGGCGGTTACATGCCGATCTTGATACCGGCCTCGCGATAGTACTTCACGGCACCGGGGTGATAGTCGATGGCGTGGGTTGGGGCCATCGCCTCGTTCTTACCCCGCTTAAAGGCACCGAAGGTATCGCCCAGCGCTTTGCGGTTCTCGGCGATCGCCTTGGTCGCCTTGTAGACGAGTTCTTCCGGCGCATCCTTGTGGGTCACCATCATCCAGGGAATTTCGATGATGTTGGCGGCGTCCTGCAGGCCGGGAATGGCGGAATTGGCCTTCATGGGAATGATGCTGGCCGCCGGCAGAAACTTCTTGAATTTCGCCTGCCCCTCGGGCGACGAGTCCAAGGACACGTACTGGATGCCCCCTCGGGATTGCAGCTTGGCGTTGACCTTCTTGCCTGCCGCCGAGTTGAGGCTGATCAGGGTGACATCGACCAATCCGTCACCGAGGGCGGTCATGCCCTTGACGAAGTTGGACACCGGCACCTGCTTGAAGTCGTCATAGGTCATGCCGCCGTTGGCGAGGGCACCGGCGATGTAATAGGCGATAATGGTCGAGGCTTTGTATTCCGACGCGATCCGTAGATCCTTGCGCTTGGCATAGACGTCCTGAATGGTTCGGATGCCTGAATCCTTGACCACCATGAGACCCGTGCGCAGCGGGAACATGGTCCCCACGACCCGCAGGTTCGGATTGGTCTTGCCTTCGAAGTTGCCCGTGCCGGTCGCGGCATATTCGACCTCGACGGCATTGGCGAAGCCGAACTCAATCTCGCCGCGGCTGATCAGCGGCAGGTAAGCGGCGGTACCGGCAAGCGGTTGGGTGCGTGCCGTGATACCGGCCTTGAGGTTGAGCACCTTGGCGACGGCCTGGCCGGTGTTGTAGCCGAGGCTGCCTTGCTGGCCGGTGGCGACGCCAACGACGTCCGCCGCGCCGGCGGGAGCGGACATAAGGCCCATCGCCGCGACGGCAGCGACACCGGCCCATGATTTCCGGATCCTATTGAACATATTCTTCCTCCTTGCGGTCTCTGTACCTTGCCGGCGGATCGGGGGACCGCTCCCGATGCCAGTTAAATTTTCGGTCATTCAATGTTGAGGCTTAGCCTCCCGTGCGACCCATAGTAGCGCGCCGAGGCTGACGAGAGAAACCACGATTGCCCCTCCGTTGATCCACATCCACAGACCGGCGGGTTCGCCGAAGGGCAGGCAGAGGAGACCGAGAGCGCCCAGGATGACGCGTGCGGCGAGACCCAGTTGCTGGCCGAAATACCCGACCAGGGCGGCGGAGACGACCAGAACACCAATAAGCGCACGCGCCATGTCGATGGTGATGTCTGCCAGGCTGCCTTCTCCCAGAAGTGTTGGAGATAACACGAACATGAAGGGGATCAGATAGGCGACCCAGCCGAAGCGCATCGCCGAGAAGCCGGTGCGCATGGCGTTGGCGCCGGAAATCGTCGCTGCGGCAAAGGCAGCAAGGGCGATGGGCGGCGTGATCATCGACATCATGCCGAAGTAGAAGATGAACATGTGCGAGGCGAGGGGATCGATGCCCGATTCCACGATGGCCGGGGCGATCAAGGCGGCGAGCAGGACGTAGACCCCCGAGGTCGGCATGCCCATGCCGAGGACCATGCAGACGACCGCGGACGTCAGCAGCAGGATCAGCATGCTCTGCCCGATGGAACTGACCAGCAGCAGGGTGAGCGCGAAACCGAGGCCGGTGATGTTCAGGATGCCGATGACGAACCCCGCGCCGGCCACGATCAGCAGCAGTTCCACCATCGAATTGCCGGTTTCGATAAACGCATCTTTGATATCGGGCAGCCTTAGCCGCTGGCCGCCATATGGGCGCAAGACGCCGACCACGACGATGGTGAGAGCCGAGAGGAGGGCGGCGACCTCCGCCTCCAGGTTCAGGCCGAAAAGGCCGTAAATGAGAACGAAGAAGGGTAGGATCAGATGCCAGCCGTCGCGGAGGACGGCGGTCAGGGTTTTCCGGTCCTGTTCGACAAAGGCGATCTTGTCGCGTGCCGCGATGAGGTCGATCTGGATGAAAACGCTGATGTAGTAGAGGATTGCGGGCAGGATCGCCCCGACCACCACGATCGTATACGAAATTTCCAGAAACTCGGCCATGAGGAAGGCGGCGGCGCCCATGATCGGCGGCGTCAATTGGCCGCCCGTCGAGGCGATGGATTCGATGGCGCCGGCGTCGGTGTTTGAATAGCCGCTGCGGCGCATCAAGGGGATGGTGATCACGCCGGTGGTCGCGACGTTGGAAACGGCGCTGCCCGAAATGGAGCCGAACAGGGCCGACGCGACGACCGAGATCTTCGCGGCCGCGCCGCGTGACCTGCCCGTTGTTGCCAGGGCGAGGTCGGTAAAGAACTCACCGCCGCCCGCCTTGAACAAGAGCGTGCCGAAGAACACGAACAGGGCAACGATGGTGGAGGCGACCCGGAGCGGTGACGAAAACACGGCGCTTGGATCGACACCCAGATATTGCACCAACTGCGCCGGCGGGATGGCGCGCCCAACCAGGGCGCCGGGTACTTTGTCGGCAACCAGCGCATAAATGACGAAGGCGCCGATGAGTAGGAACAGGACGTTGCCCGTCGATCGGCGCAACCCTTCCATCACCATCACCACGGTAATGCCGCCGACCGCGACCAGAAGCGGTGGCCGGTCGGCAAGGACGTCGAGGACCCAGACATAGTTGAAGGCGGTGAAGCCGAGCGTAACCAACCCGACGATGGCTAACGCAAGGTCATAAATTGGGGGCGCCCCATTTGGCGCACTTCGCGCCCGGTACTTGAGAAAGCAGAGACCGATAGCGAGGCCGAGCATTACCGCCAGAAATTGCTCGTTGAGAATGGCGAACCCGAGCCGGGTGTGCAGGTCCGCATTCCACAGGATGGCGCCGAGCGGGATCAGAAACGCACAGACGGCCGCGAGACCGGCGGTGAACCGGGAATAGGCGTTGTTGTGCATGAGGCCCCCTGATGAACTCAGGCGCGATCCTTAAAGCACCACCGTAAAGGGATCAAGTCTATGCGTGGGACACTGGAGTTAGTCCTGGGAGCGACGAACGCGAAGCAACTTCCCGTTGCGGTCGTCGGTCAGCAGGTAAAGATAGCCGTCGGGCCCCTGGCGAACGTCGCGAATGCGGCCGAGGGCGTCGGTAAACAACCGCTCCTCATGGGTCACCCGCTCACCATTCAGTTCCAGCCGGGCGAGCAGCTGACCCCGTAAGGCACCGATGAACAGATTGCCCGGCCATTCCGGGAACTTGTCGCCGTCGTAGTGGGCCATGCCCGACGGCGCGATGGAGGGGTCCCAATAGTAGACCGGCTGTTCCATGCCCTCCTTGTGGGTGCCGACGCCGATCTGGCCGCCCCAGTAATGCCGGCCATAGGAAATTACCGGCCAGCCGTAATTGCGGCCCGGCTGGGGGTGATTGATTTCGTCGCCGCCGCGCGCACCATGCTCGACCGTCCATACCGTCCGCGTGCCCTTGTGGAGAACGGCGCCCTGGGGATTGCGGTGGCCGATGGACCAGATCTCCGGCGCGCCCTTCTTGCCGTCGGCGAAGGGATTGTCGGCGGGGACGGTGCCGTCCTTGTTGATGCGTAGGACCGAGCCCGCATGATCGAACGGGTCCTGGGCACGGTCGCCGTCGCCGCGCTCGCCGATAGTGAAAAACAAGGTGCCGTCGGGCGCGATGACGATGCGTGAGCCGAAATGGTGGCCACTGTCGGTTTTCTTGTTCTGGGTGAAAATGATGGTGACGTCCTCGAGGCGTGGCGCCGGATCGAGGATCAGCCGTGCACGGGCGATCGCGGTGCCGCCGGTGCGCCGGTCCGCCGACGGTTCCGAAAAGCTGAAGAAGATGGTTCGGTTGGTGGCGAAATCGGGATCGACGACGACATCGAGAAGGCCGCCCTGGCGGTTCACCCAAACCTCGGGGACACCCGGGATAGGCGCCGAGACTTGGTCGCCGGTGACGTGGCGCAGGGCGCCCGTTTTTTCGGTAATCAGCATGGCGCCGTCGGGCAGAAACGCCAAGCTCCACGGATAGGATAATCCGTCGGCCACCGTTTCGACGGCGACGTCGTACTTTTCGGTTTTAAAGGTCTGCGTTTGTGCCGCCGCCGCACCGCAAACGAAAACGGAGAGTGCGGCAAGGGCAAACGCGGGAAAACGGGACATCGGACATCTCCCTGATGTGGCGATCTCTTGTCTGCACATAGTCCGATGGCAGCGGCGAGTCCAACCAACATGCCGTGAGCGCCACAGCAATTCTATCGCGCAGTTTTCTCCACCAGCGCGGCGTTGACCTTGTCGATCACGCTTTCCCAATCGCCGGGGGCCTCTTGGCGGAAGAGCCGCAGGGTCGGATACCAAGGTGACTCCGTCCGGTCCAACTGCCAGCGCCAATCGGGCGAATAGGGCAGCATGACCCAGGCGGGGGTGCCGACACATCCCGCCAAATGGGCGATGTAGGTGTCGATGGTTATGATCAGGTCCATCTCCGCGACGATGGCGGCGGTTTGGGCGAAATCGCCCAGATCATTGCCCAAATTGACGACGTTGGCGCGCTCTTCATGGGGCCGTAACGCATCGCCCTCGGCGCCGAACTGCAGACCGTAAAACGTGCAGCCGGGAACGTCGAAAAGCTTTGCCAGGGTTTCAACGTCGCAGACCTTGCGCCGATAGGATGCGCCGTGATCGCTCGCCCATGTAAGACCGACTTTCAGAGACCCGCCGGCGTCGATTTGTTTTGCGGGTGTTGGGGACAGTTCAAGCGGCGACGGGATATTCCCAACATCGGTGCCCAGAATGCCGGGAAGGCTCATCAGCAAAACATGGGCATCGTGTTCGGGCATTTGATCACGGTAGTCGCCGATCCCGTCGACGGGGAGGACGTCCTCGAACAGGCCTTGAAGTTTGGCCGGACAATCAAACAACAACCGTGCGCCTTTGTGCCGCGCCTCACGGTTGATCTCCGCTTTGAGCAACGGCAGGTAGCGGGCGAACTGGATAATGTCGCCGAATCCCTGCTCCCATTGCACCAACAGGGTCTTGCCGGCAAGCGGTCCGCCCGTCCAGGCCGGTGCGGTTTGCCGCCGCCGCGGCCAGAAGCCTGACCGGTTCACGCGCCATTCATACTCCCGCCATCCCTCGGCGTAGTGTTCCTGCATCAACAGGATCATGCCCTTGGCGTAATGGGCCTGACCGTGGGTCGGGTCGATGGCGAGAACGTCGTTGGCCGCTTTCAGGGCATCGTCGAGGCGGTTGAGACGCGTATAGGCATTGCACTCGGCATTGAGGATCTCCGCGTGCCGGGGCCATTTCTTTTTGCCACGGCGGCATACTTTGAGGGCCTCTTCCGGAGCATCGGCTTCGGCGAGCGACGCGGCCAGGTTGGCGAGCGCGGCCGGATAGTCAGGGTTGAGTTTCAAGGCTTGGCGGAAGGCGTCCGCCGCTTGTTCGTAGTCGCCGATGTCCTGCAGGCTGGTGCCCAGATTGTTGTGGGCGCGGGCGTCGCGCGGTTCGAGGCCGACGGCCGCCCGGTTGAGTTCGACGGCTTCGCGATGATGGCCATCTTCGCGGCACAGAATGGCGAGGTTGTAGAGGGCGAGGCTGGAGTGCGGGTCGAGGCCGCGTGCCGTTTCATAGGCTTCCCGGGCCTCATCCCGCCGCCCAAGCACTTTCAGGACGATCCCCCGGCTGTTGTGAAACTCGGCAATTTGGCCGTCCATGGAAATAGCGTTGTCGAGATGGCCGAGCGCGGCGCGCGGATCGCCGGCCATGCTGGCGATCACGCCTAACAGTGCGACGGCATCGGCGCTGAAGGGGTTGGCGGCCATGACCTTGCGGGTCAGGGCCTCCGCCTCTCGCAGCGCCCCGCGCTGGGCCAAGGCCTTGGCGTGGGCGAGGTCGGGATCGGCGGGCCGGGCGTCGGCAGAAGCGGTTTTCAAGGTTTTGCGGCGGGCCATCGGCCTGGTTGATTCATGGATAACAACAGTCGGCCCCTAAGCTAGCCGCTGTTCGGGGCGGGGAAAACAGGATTTCCGGGCGCCATGACCCGGCATGGCCGGCAGACCCCTCGCGACTGTCAAAATTCTTTCTCATTAGTGCCACGGGCGTGTCTCACATTCCTGCGAAATTCGCGCGATTTTCAAAAATGTGGGGATAGTATGTCTTCAAACCTACAAGATGTTGGATTCAACCTGGAAGTCCGCTTGGCGGAGACGGCGGCAGAGATCGCCGCGGCGCAAGAGCTGCGCTACCGGGTTTTCTACGAGAACATGGGGGCCGAACCGTCCGACGAGATGCGGCGGCAATGCCGCGACTTCGACCGGTTCGATCCGTTCTGCGATCATCTGCTGGTGTTGGATACGTCCGGCGACGGCGCCCCGCGTGTCGTCGGAACCTATCGCCTGCTGCGCCGGTCACGGGCGTTGGAAGAAGGGTGCGGGTTCTATTCCACTTCCGAGTTCGACCTGTCCGCCATCGACAACGTTGTCGGCGAAGTTTTGGAGTTGGGCCGCTCCTGCGTCGATCCCGAATTCCGCGACCGGTCGGTCATGCAGCTTCTGTGGAAGGGTATCGCCGACTACCTGATGGAAAACCGGATCACCCTCATGTTCGGTTGCGCCAGTTTCCCCGGTATCGACCCCGACGAGATGGCGCACGCTCTATCTTATCTTCGGTACTATCACACGGCACCCAACTCCTGGCGCCCCAAAGCGTTGGATGACCGCTACGTCCGGATGGACAGGTTGCCTAAAGACAGCGTCGATATGCGTCGCGCTTTGCGCGAGATGCCGCCCTTGATCAAGGGGTATTTGCGGCTTGGTGGCGTGATCGGCGACGGCGCCGTCATCGACGACGTGTTCAATACCCTCGATATTTGTCTGCTGGTCGAAACGGAAAGCGTCCCCGACCGGTACATGCGTCACTACGTTAAGGACGGTGTTGCCAAGATCGACGAGGCCAAGATCAATGAAGACAACGTGAGCGAGCGCATTTCGTGATCCTCTCGAACATTCGCGCCTCTGCTCGTCTCGTCGGATTGGTGGTGACGACGCTGATCTTGCTCGGTGTTTACTATGCCGTATCGGTAGTGAAGCCGACCGCGCGGATCAGGATCGTGAAACTTTGGCACCGGCTTGCCTGCCGCCGTGCGGGACTACGGGTGCGCGTCTCCGGCGCGCCTGTGGCCGAGGGCGCGGCGATGCTCACCTGCAACCATATTTCCTACCTCGACATTTCGGTGATCGCGTCGCGGACCGATGCGATATTTGTCGCCAAGGATGATGTGGCGCATTGGCCGTGCATTGGCTACCTGGCGCGTTTGGTGGGAACTATTTTCGTTGAGCGTGACGGGACTCGGGCGCGGTCCCAAGTCGGCGTGCTCGCCGGTCAGTTGGCGCGCGGTAACCGCGTGGTGGTTTTTCCCGAGGCAACAAGCACCGAAGGCTGGTCGGTCCGACCCTTCAAAAGTTCGCTGTTCGAGGCGCCGTTCAGTTTGTTGACGGGTGGGCCCACCCTGGTTCAACCGATCACCATCGCCTATCTCGGTGGTGCCGATGGGCGGCCGCTGACCGCCCGGGAACGCCGTCAATATGCCTGGGTCGGCGACGATACGCTGGTGCCGCATCTTTGGCAGGTTCTACGGCGGCGCGGGGCGGAGGTGCACCTCCTGTTTCACCCGCCCGTCGATGCACGGGCTTTTGCCTCGCGAAAGCAGCTTGCCGAATATTGTCATGCGCAAACGGCGCGTGGGCTCGTCCACCTCACGCGAACGCACGTCAACAGATCCGCCCCTGCGGTCGGCGGTCGGCGTTTCTGGACGGACTGGCAGGATTTCCCCGCCTTCGCCTATCTCGATTAAAGACCTGTCGATACCTCGACGTTTTCGGGCTCAATGTCGTACCCGGATGCTTTCGCTTCCAGTTCGAGCAACGCGGCAAAATCGCAATCCACATACCCGTTGCCGATCAATGTTTGGATCACCTCACGGGTTGCCGCCGCGACCGGCATGGGAACCTCCAGGCCGCGTGCCGCGGACAGACCCAAATCCATATCCTTGCGCAGCAGCACGGGTGTGAATGTCGGCGTCAGGTCGAGGTTGACGTAAGACGGCGTTTTGTAGGTCGTGAACATGGACCCCATCACGCTCTTGTTGATGAAGTCCAGGAAAGCATGACGCGGTACGCCGCCCTTTTCGGCAAGTACCGTAATCTCAGCCAATGACTGCGCGACAACGCCGAGAAACACGTTGTGGCAGATCTTGACCATGCGGGCGAGTTCGCCTTCACCGACATAGCTTACGCCGCGGCCGACGGTTTCCAGATACGGCTCGGCGATGTCGTAGGCCTTCTTGTCACCTGAAGCGACGATACTCAGTTTGCCTGCCTTGACCACTTTGGCATTGCCGCTAACCGGTGCGTTCAGCATTTGGGTGCCTAGTTTCGCGGCAGCCTCGCGTACCGTGCAGGCGGCTTCTTCGGAAATGGTCGTGCAATCGACAAGCAGCTGCGGCACCGTGCCGTTCACCGAGAGAACGCCGTTTTCGCCGATGGTGACGTTTTTGAAATCGTCGGGGCCGGCCACCATGGTGAAAACGATATCCCGGTCGGCAAGATCGGCAGGGGAATCGACGACTGTTGCGCCCAGTTCGGCAAGGGGTTCGGCCTTCGATTTGGTTCGGTTCCAAACCGCAACGTCGGCGCCCGCCTTGAGGAGCCGCTCGGCCATGGCGTAACCCATGCGTCCCGTTCCGATCCAGCCAATGGTGTGCTGCTTCAGTCTCTCGTCAGCCATGTTTCCTGTTCCTTGTCCTTCCTGTGATGGCGCCTGTACGGCAGCCGCCTAGCATTTGTGAATTCTTGGCCACGGTTTGGCGTTTTTCCGCGTCCCACGCCCACGATTGCAAAAATTCCCGTGCCTTGCAAACGATTGCAGAAACTTGGGGAATGTATAGCATGACAATTGGGTGATACAACGGACATGAAACGCTTCACGGTCTGAATGATCCCCAAAAAAAGGCGGTTATGCTCGGACACGGGGCCCAACTCCCCGTCACGCCCAAGGGAGAACAGTGACAAAACCGCGGGTAACACTCAAGGATATCGCCGGTCGGGTCGGGGTGCACCCGTCGACGGTCTCGCGCGTCCTCAATCCGAAGACGCGGGGCATGGTAAATCCGGAAATCGCAGCGACCATCGCCGAAACAGCGGACAAGATGGGCTATCGGCCCAATCCCTTCGCCTATAGTTTGAGGACACGGCGGTCGTTCATTATCGGGGTCATGATTCCCGATATCGCCAATCCGGTGTTTCCGCCCATTATTCGCGGCATCGAACGGATCTTGGAACCGCATGGCTACGCCGTGGTTCTCGCCAATACGGATAACAGCTCCGAACGCGAACGGGTGAGCATCGAGCGTTTCGTCGAGCGGCAGGTGGACGGTTTGATCACGGCGACGTCGTTGTTAAGCGATGATTTCCTCGTCGATCTGGGGGCCGACGTGCCGGTGGTGTTCGTCAACCGCCGTGCGGAAACGCCCGGTGTGCCGTCGGTGGTTGTCAACGATGCGGCCGGTATTGCGGCGATCATCGAACATCTGGTGAGTTTGGGGCATCGGCGTGTCGCTCATGTGGCGGGGCCGCAACTCATGTCCACCGGCAAAATCCGCTACGAGACTTTTGTTGAAGAATGCCGCAAGGCGGGGCTTGCGACCGACGCCACACTGATCGAGTTTACCGATGCGTTCATGGAAGGTGAGGGCCGGCGCGCCGCGACGGCCCTGCTAAAGCGCGAGAAGTTTACGGCGATCGTCGCCGCCAACGACCTCTTGGCGCTTGGTTGCTACGGGGCGCTGGCGGATGCGGGTCTTGTCTGCGGCCGCGATGTTTCCGTGACGGGGTTCAACGACATGCCTTTTGTCGACCGGCTACAGCCGCCGCTTACCACGGTACATATCCCGTTGAACGAGATGGGCGAAGGGGCTGCGCGTCTGCTGTTGGATCAGCTGATGGAGAACGGCAATTCGGAAACGACCATTACGTTACAACCGGAATTGGTCGTGCGGGCGTCGACCGGTCCCGCGCCTAAAGTCGCCAAGAAATAAAGGGGGAGAAGGAAGTATGACGTCCATCGCATTCATCGGCTTCGGTGAGGCCGGCGGTCTTCTCGCGACCGGATTGCTCGCTTGCGGTGCGGAAGATGTCGCCACCTACGATATCCTAATCGACGATCCGGCAACGGCGGGAAAACATAAGAAGAAGGCGGCCGACATCGGTGTGACCGCGGCGATTTCTCCGGCCGAGGCGGTCGCTGGCCGAGACGTGGTGATCTCGGCGGTGGTGTCCTCTGAAACCGTAAAGGCGGCGGCGAGTGTCGCGCCCCACCTCAAGGCCGAACAGTATTACCTCGATATCAATTCGGCCTCGCCCAGAATGAAGCGCGAAGCTCAGGCGGTTGTCGAACAGAACGGTGCCCACTATGTGGAGGCCGCAGTCATGGACCTGGTGCCGCCGCACGGCCATCGGGTGCCCATGTTCCTGGCCGGCACCAAGGCGGCCGACCTGGCGCCGATCCTGACGGCCCTCGATATGCGGGTGGAACCGGTTGGCGATAAGATCGGCCAGGCATCATCCATCAAGATGGTGCGCAGCGTTTTTCTCAAAGGGTTTTCCGCCATCCTGCTGGAATGTTTGGTCGCGGCGGAACGGGCCGGGGTGGAAGACAAGGTGCTCGCCTCCATCCAGCGAACTTTTCCCGAAATCGATTGGATCAAGATGGCGGACTACTACATGGGCCGGCTGACGGTTCACGCCAAACGCCAGTCGGCGGAGATGTGGGAAGTGGTTGAAACGCTGCGTGACATGGATGTCGATCCGTTTACCGCCGAAGCATCGGCGAAACGATTGGCGTGGCTCGCCGAACTGGACATCCTCAAAAACACGCCCGACGGCGAACCGCCCAAGGACTTCAAGAGTGCTTTGAAGCTGTTTCGCGAGGTCGAAGCCAAAACCAGAGCGGTATAATCCGTTCAAATTGACCCGCGTCAACGAACGCCCGGTCAACACAGTGTAGTTATGTTCGAGCGATATCTGCATGACGCCTGTGATCATGAAAACGGTTCTTGTTGCCTTCCATTCCCGAACAGGTCACACTGCGGAGGTTGCCCAGAACATTGCCGCTGGCTTGAACGCCGACGTGGAACAGCTCCGAGAAGCCGAGGAGCGGGCCTATTTTCGTGCCGGCCTCGACGCGCTTCTGGGGCGGACGTGTGACTTGGCGGGTTCAATCACGTCTCCTGGCAACTATGACTTGGTTGTGCTCGGTACGCCCGTTTGGGCGATGAACCTACCCCCGCCGATGCGCTCGTATATCGTTGAGCACGCTGGGGAACTTCCAAAAGTCGCGTTCTTTTGTACCGAGGGCGGCGGCGGGGGTAACCGGGTTTTTGGTCAGATGGCGCGGCTCTGCGGTAAATCGCCTTTGGCAACGCTGGAAGTCACTGAACCGGAAATGAAATCAGGGACCAGCGAGTCCAAGATCAAAGGTTTTATCGACGCGCTTTCTCAGAAATTGGCGGATTGAGGATCATATCCCGCCGGCAATCTCGGCGATCACACTGCGCATCCAGGCATGGGCGGGGTCGTCGTCGAAGCGTTGATGCCACGTCAAACAGGCGTCGTAGCCGGGGACATCCACCGGGATGGGCCGGGTCTCGAGCCCGGTCAGCGGCGCGAAGTGGCGGGCGATCCGTTGGGCGAGGGCGCCGATCAAATCCGTATTCGGCAGCAGGAACGGCACGATCAACATGTGCGGCACGGTGACGGCCACTTTTCGTTCCCGGTTGACCATTGAAAGCGCCATATCGACGCGGCTTCGGGCGCGGGCGCTGGGCCGGATGGCGACATGGGGATAGGCAAGAAAGTCGTCGAGGGTGAAATCGCCGGCGAACACGGGGTGGCCCTTGCGCGCGATACAGATCAGGCTCTCGCTATAGAGGGGGAGGCTTCTAACGAATTTCGGGACGTTGCCCGGTACCATCCCTACTGAAAATTCGCATTCCTCCGCCTCGATCAGTTCGACGCCGGGGATATAGGTCGTGGTCTGGACGTGGACGCTGATGCCGGGCGCCTCCGCTCCGATCCGGGCCTTGAGTCGCGGCAGCAACAGGAACGCCGCATCTTCTGCCATGGCGATGGTGAAGGTCCGCTCTGTGTTGGCAGGATCGAACGCGGCGCGGCCGTTGAGGGCGCCGCTGATCTGCGCCAATGCCTGCCGGATGGGCGCGTGAAGCTCGAGCGCCCGCGGCGTCGGGGTCATGCCCTCCGGCGTCCGCACCAGCAATTGGTCGTCGAACAGGGCGCGCAGCCGCGACAAGGCGTTGCTCATCGCCGGCTGGCTGAGGCCGATCGCCTGGCCCGCCTGCGTTACGTGGCGGTGTTCCATGAGCGCGTTGAATGCCGTCAGGAGGTTGAGATCGACGGCATTCAAATTCATCTGATGAATGATATTCATAACAACAATCAATTTTTATTATGACTGAGGGTTTGATACTGTGAACCATAATCAGAATCAAGCACACGACAGGAGGCACCATCATGACCAAATTCGTTATTCAGCCTCACGGGCGTCTGCACGAAGCCGTGGCGCACGAACTGGGCTATTTCACCGAAGAAGGGTTGGATTACGAGCTTTCGGATGTCGAGAGCTTCGGTCTTCCCAAAGTTGATCTGCAGCGTGACGAAAACGGCGAGGTTCGGCGCGGTGCGTTTGAGGCCTATGTCGCCGGCGGCGGCAACAAGGGGCAGAAATCGGATATCAGCTGCGCCTGCCATTGGGCGGTCAATCAGGCCTCGGCCAGCGACGTCGGCCACTTATACTCGCAGGCCTACGTTGTCTCCCCTGGTGCCATCATGGTGCCGGAAGACTCCGACATCCGCCGGCCGGAAGATCTCGCGGGCAAAGAAGTTGCCGTCGGCTATCATTCGGGCAGTCACTTTACGACGCTGCAAGCCTTGGAACCGTTTCTCAAGCCCGACGATATCAATCTGAAATTCGTCGGAACGCCGTGGGCGCGGGTCGATGCGGGGCTCGACGGCTCGGTCGCGGCGACCAGCGTTTGGGGGATTACCTTCCAGGCCGCCGAACAACTTGGTCTGCGGCGCGTTGCTGACTGCACCTTCATGATCGCGTTCATGTTTCCGCATGAAACCAACAAGGAAGATGTGGACAAATACATGAGCGCGATGAAACGCGCGCAGATGGAAATCGATCTGTTCCCGGAGAAGTACAAGCATTTCTACGCGCCGCAAATTCCGGAGCGGTACAAGGACAAGCTGGATGTTCGGCTGTTCAGCCCCGGCGAACGAATCGTCTTTTTGCCGTACACGGAAGAAACGTTTGCGCGCACCCAGGATTGGATTCACGAACGCGGAATTTTCGATACGCGTCCTGAATACACCTACGCCGCTGCGGTTGGCGGCTAATAAACGGAGGCGGGTCCACCCGCGCCCCATGCGGGCCGGGGGCATCACCGCCTCGCACTAGGAAAAATGGTCCCCATTGGGCGGAGTAAGCGTTCTGCTTATTCCGCCTTTCTTGTGTCAGCGCGATGAGTATGATGGAGCCGCAAAAGCCCTGAAACCGAGGGCTTCGGGGGCAGGTGCCCTGTTGCGGCCGGTAGGGTATAATGCCGACTGCGGTCGGGTTTCGAAGGAAGAGGACGGGCCATGCGTCAAACAGCCATTCCCTGCGTCTGGATGCGGGGCGGGACGTCTAAGGGGGCTTATTTTCTGGCAGACGATCTGCCCGCCGACGAGGATTTGCGGAACCGGATTTTGCTCTCCGTCATGGGATCGCCCGACGAACGGCAAATCGACGGTATGGGTGGCGCGACGTCGCTGACCAGTAAGGTTGCCATCGTCAGCCGCTCGGAGCGCGAGGGCGTCGATATCGAATACCGTTTCGTCCAGGTGGTTGTCGACGAGCCGCGCACCAGCGTCATGCAGAACTGCGGAAATATCCTTGCCGGTGTTGGCCAGTTCGCCGTGGAGCAGGGGCTGGTCAAGGGCGGCGATCCGGAAACGACGCTGCGGCTCTATATGGTCAATAGCGACAGTCTGTGCGACGTCACCTTCCCGTCGCCGGGCGGCGTGCCGCAATATGACGGCGACGCCATGATCGATGGCGTCCCGGGCGCCGCCGCGCCGGTGATGATCAATTTCCTCGATATGGCGGGCTCCATCTGCGGGTCATTGTTGCCGACGGGATCGGTGGTCGACGTGATTGACGGCGTTCCGGTGACCTGTATCGACAACGGCATGCCGGTGGTGCTCATCAACGCGCAGTCGCTGGGCCGGACCGGTTATGAAAGCCGCGACGAACTGAATGCGGATACGGAATTGAAGGAACGGATCGAATCGATCCGCTTGCAGGTCGGCCCCATGATGAGCTTGGGTGACGTCAAGGAGCAGACAGTCCCCAAGATGACCCTCGTGGCGCCACCGCGCACGGGGGGCGCCATCTGTACCCGGTCCTTCATCCCGCACGATTGCCACGCCGCCATCGGCGTGTTCGCCGCGGTTTCCGTTGCCACCGGGTGTGCCCTTGAGGGGTCGGTGGCCTACGAACTTGCCGAACTTCCGGAAGGCAGTCGCAAGCTCGTGTCCGTTGAGCATCCGACCGGTGAGTTCTCGGTCGAGATGGAGATGGAGGGCGACAGCAAAAATCCCATTATCAAGCGCGCGGCCTTGCTACGGACGGCGCGCCGCCTGTTCGAGGGGAGCGTGCTGATCCCCGGCACCGTTTGGGACGGGCAGCAGGCGCGTCCGCTGGCGGCGGAATAATCTCAAGAAACCTACCAGGACGAGACTTAAACACGATGAACGACTTCACACCCGATATCGTCGGCCCGCATCCCAATCCCCGCAAACCGTCTTTCAAGATGCCGCCCAAGGCGTGCGATGCCCATTGCCATGTGTTCGGGCCAGGCGCCGTTTTCCCTTATGCGCCGGACCGCAGCTATACGCCGCCGGATGCGCCCAAGGAAGGGTTGATGGCGCTGCATGACCATCTCGGGATCGACCGCGCCGTGATCGTGCAGGCAAGCTGCCACGGCACCGACAACACCGCGACACTGGATGCCATCGCCGCGTCGGGTGGGCGGTATATGGGTGTCGCCATGGTTGACGACGATGTCACCGACGACGAATTGCAGCGGCTGCATGATGGCGGGATCCGCGGCATCCGGTTCAATTTCGTTCGTCACCTGGGCGGCGCGCCGGACCTGGACGTTTTCCACAACGTGGTCGAACGGATTACGCCGCGCGGCTGGCATCTGGTGCTGCACCTCGATTCCCGCGACATCATCGATTACGAAGATATGTTCCGCGCCTTGCCGCTGCCGATCGTCATCGACCATATGGGCCGTGTCGATGCTTCGAAGGGTGTCGACCAGGAACCGTTCCAGGTGCTGCTCAAATTTCTCGAGAACGATAACGTATGGGTGAAGGTGAGCGGCTCCGAGCGCATCACCAAACAAGGCGCGCCCTTCGCCGACTCGGTCAAGATCGCGGCCGCGCTGGTCAATGCGGCGCCCGACCGGGCGCTGTGGGGAACGGACTGGCCGCACCCCAACATGGGGCCCGACGGTGCGCCGGACGATGGTCTATTGGTGGAACTGGTGCCGCAAATCGCCGATACCGAAGAGCTTCAACAAAAGCTGTTGGTCGACAATCCTGCCCGGCTTTACGATTTCAGCGACTGATGACCCGGAACGGCTAGGCTGCGGAGGCTTGCTCCACATTGATGCGGGGGCTTTGCGTCATGGCCTCCGGGTCGGAGTGGAGATGGCACTCGACCGTCCCACCGTCGACCGCGATCGGCAGCGGCTGGGCCCGTTGGCACAGTTCCGTCGCGTGGGGGCAGCGCGGATGGAAGGCGCATCCCGACGGCGGATTGAGCGGGTTGGGAAAGCCGCGCCCCAAGGCGATGTTGGGCAGCCCGTATTGCGGTTCCGGTGTTAGAACGGAGTCCAAAAGCGCCTGCGTATAGGGGTGACCGGGATGATCGAACACCTGGTCGGCCATGCCGAACTCGATCAGCCGCCCCAAATACATGACCGCGACGCGCGTCGACATATGTTCGACGACGGCCAGGTTGTGGCTGATGAAAACATAGGTGAGATTCAATTCGTCGCGCAGTTCCTGCAACAGGTTCAGAATTTGCGCCTGCACGGACACGTCGAGCGCCGAGGTCGGTTCGTCGCAAACAAGAATCTCGGGTTTCATCGCCAGGGCACGGGCGATGGCCACGCGTTGCCGCTGTCCGCCGGAAAGCTGGCTCGGATAGGAATAAAGCAAGCGCCGGGGCAGGCCGACGAGTTCCATGATTTCCTCGACCCGGGCCTTGCGCTCGGCCGGCGTGCCGATCTTATGCACGTCGAGAGGCAGAGAAATGATCTGCGCTAGGGTCTTGCGGGGATTCAGCGACGAATAGGGGTCCTGGAACACCGGCTGAATACGCCGCGCAACGTCTCGGCGGTCGACACTGCTGATGGGGACGCCTTCATACAGGATATCTCCGGCGGTCGGTTCCAACAGGCCGAGCAGCATCTTGGCCAGCGTTGTCTTGCCACAGCCGGACTCGCCGACGACGGCGAGCACTTCGCCGCGTCGCACTTGCAGGCTGATGTCCTGAACCGCGCGCAAGGGGCGTTTCTCGGCGAACGGACCCCGGCCGATCATGAACGTCCGGCTGACGTCGCGGCATTCTAAGACATATTGGGAGGTGGGCGTTTGCGTCTGTTCGGTCATTCGGCCACCGCCGCGTTGGGCGCCTTCTTGATATGATTCACCGTTTCTTCGGGCGTCAGGACGCATCTGTACCCGTGTTGATCGCCGCCTGTCTCGAGATCGATCTCGCCGTCGGTGCAGGCTTCCCGTGCATAAGAACAGCGGTTACGGAACAGGCACCCTTCCTGTTCGCCGATCAGGGCTGGCACGATGCCCGGTATGGAGCCCAATTGCGAGCCGCGCACGGTCTTTCCGGGGATGGGAATGCATTCCAGCAACCCTTGGGTATAGGGATGCATTGGCGCCGAAAAGACCTGTTCGGCGTTGCCCGTTTCCACGACGAGGCCCGCATACATGACGGCCACCCGGTCGGCGATACGCGCGACGACGCCGAGATCATGGGTGATAAAGATGAGGCCCATGTGGAATTCGTCCTGCAACTCCTTCAGCAGATTGAGGATTTGCGCCTGGATGGTGACATCGAGCGCGGTGGTGGGCTCATCGGCAATGACCAGAGCAGGGTCGCACATGAGGGTCATGGCGATCATCACCCGTTGACGCAGACCGCCGGACAATTGGTGAGGATATTGGCCTAGCCGGCTTGCGGCGGCCGTGATGCCGACTTTCTCCAGAAGATAGATGGCACGTTCGCGGGCTTCCTTGCGGCCGCCTTTGCCGTGCCGGATATATACCTCCTCCATCTGGTTGCCGATGGTGTAAACCGGGTTGAGGGAGGTCATCGGATCCTGAAAGATCATGCCGATGCGGTCGCCCCGTAGATCGGCGAACTGCCTGTCGGTGACGGACAGCAGGTCGCGTCCCTCCAGCGTCAGTTTGTCCGCCGTCATCGTCGCGCTGCGCGGCAGCAGGCCCATCACCGCGAGTGAGGTAATGGACTTTCCGCAGCCGGACTCACCGACGATGCAGAGGGTTTCGCCCCGATCGACATGGAAATCGACATCCGTAACGGCGTGCAACGTTCCCGCCGGCACTTTGATACGGACGTTGAGGTTGCGCACATCGAGAACGTGATCCGATGTGTTCTTGGGCGTGTTTCCTTCCACTAGTTCCGGCCCTCCGGCGCGGTGATATCGCGGATGCCGTCACCCATCATATTGATGGACAGAACCAGGAAGAAAATGGCTAGTCCCGGAATGGTAATCAGATACGGCTTGAAGAACATGTACTGCCGGCCTTCGTTGACCAATAGGCCCCAGGACGGGGTCGGCGGCTGGACACCGAGGCCGAAGAAGGACAGTACGGCCTCGACCAGGATCGCGAGCGCCATTTCCAGGCTGGCGATGACGATGATCTGGTTGAGGATGTTGGGGAGCACTTCTCTCAGAATAATGCGGGTTTTCGAGCACCCCACGGCTTCCGCCGCCGTGACGAAATCGTTGGACCGGATTTGCTGGGTGGCGGCACGGGTGACAACGGCGTAGCGGTCCCAGAACAGGGCGGCCATGACCAGGATCAGCACGGGGATCGATCCGCCGAACACGGACACGACCGAGAGCGCCACGAGCAACGGCGGCAGGGCGAGCTTGCAGTTGATCAGATACATGATCACCGCATCCACGCGCCCGCCGAAATACCCGCCGATCATCCCGAGCGTCGAGCCGATGACGCCGGCAAGCGTGGCGGCGAGAACGCCGATGGTCAGTGAAATCTGTGTGCCGTAGATCACGCGGCTCAACAGATCGCGGCCGAGCGCATCCGTTCCGAACGGGTGGGTCCAGGTACCGCCTTTGCCCCAGATGGGGTTGATCAGTTTGCGTGTCAGTTCCTGATCATAGGGGTCGAAGGGCGCGATCAAGGGGGCGAACAGCGCGCAAATTACGGCAATCAGCACGACGGTGCCACCGATGATCAAACCGAGGTGGCGCCGCGCCCGTCGCCGCATGACGGCACCGGGAGAGGGCGCATCGACTTCGAAGTCATCGGCCGAGGCGCCGTTCCAGGTGGCAGTCGCTTTCGCTGTGTCGTTGGGGGCCATGGCGGTTCCTAATGCAGTCTAATGCGCGGATCCAATTGCGCATTGATCAGATCCGATAACAGAGTAAGACCGATATAGACGACCGAGATGAAGACGACGATCGATTGCACCACCGGGAAATCCTGCCGTTGGATAGATTCAAGGGCGAGGTAGCCGATACCGTTGAGTGCGAAAATCGATTCGACGATGAACGAGCCGCCGAGCAGAAAGCCGAAAGCGACCGCCGCCAAGGAAACGACCGGCAGAATGGCGTTGCGGAGACCATGTTTCCAAAGAACGACCGCGGGGCTCAGCCCTTTGGCGCGGGCCGTCCGGATATAGTCGGATTCCAGTACGTCGAGCATACCGGTACGCGTCAAACGCATGAATTGCGGCATGGCGAATGTCGACAGCGTGATTGTCGGTAGGATGAAGTGCCGCCAGGTGTCCGTGCCGGAAATGGGTGTCCAGCGTAAGAGGACGCCGAATACCCAAATGAGTATGAGGGCGAACCAGAAATTGGGAATCGCTTGCCCGAACACTGCGATCGACAATGCAGACCGGTCGATCCAGGTATTTTGTTTCATCGCCGCCAGCACGCCCAACGGCAGCGCGATGATCAATGACAGGAGAAGCGAATAGCACGCGACCTGAATGGTCGTGCCGATGCGGTCCGTGATCAGCTCGATCACCGGTTCCTTGGTAAACAGCGACTGACCCAAGTCGCCCTGTAGCGCCTTGGTGACCCAGTCGAAATATTGGATATGAAAGGGGCGGTCGAGGCCATAGGCCTTTGCGGTCTCGGCGATTTGTGCTGGCGACGCGTCTTCACCGGCAAGGGATTCGGCTAAGTTCCCCGACAAGCGGAGCAAGCTAAAGCCGATCACCGAAACGGTGATCGCAACAAGCAAGGAAATCGCTAGACGGCGAAGCAGAAAATAGCCCACACGTCGCCTCCCACAGTCCAAATTGGCGCTTTGCGCTCTCGTTCGCGGCGCATATTAGCCTTCCTCCGATCTACGTTAAAGACGGCGGGCGATTTTTCGCATTGTTCTTGCCGTCGATCGGAGGAATTCAGTCAACCGAAATTGCCAGGCAATATCAATCACGAATATTAGAACAAATGGATGCCAGAGGGAGGTTGCCCGTCAGGCGGTCTCGCCGGTGCTTGTTGGTTCCGCTGAGCGGTTATTGAGAAAGGCGGCGCTGAATTTCCGGTGAGCTGGCCGTATAGCGGTAGGCGCGAAACGTCCAATTCATCTTGCCGACTTCCGGATTGTCGGTGTGATAGGGGTTCGAGTATTCCCAGACGGTCTCGCCTTCAGGGGTCACTTCGAACAATCGCCCGTAGGCGCCTTCGCAAATGAACGTATTGCCGTTCTCCAGGCGCTGAGCGCCGGAAATATGGGAACTCCAGAAATCGAGCGCGCGCGGCGCCTTATACTCCCATTTCACCTTTCGGGTACGTGGGTTGAATTCCAAAACCCGCGAATAGGAGTGATGGCCCGGCGAATAGAAGCCGTTCGCAAAGAGCAGGATGTTGCGGTTGGGCAGCACCTTGCAATCGTGCTGGCCGCCCCAGCCGTCGTCGCGCATTTCCCACTTCACTTTGCGTGTCTTTTTATTGATCACCATGATGGTGTTGAGAATGCGGAAGCTGACCAAAATGTCGCCGTTCTTCATCGGGAAAATTGTGTTGGCGTGGGCGAACTCCTCGCGGCTGTACATTTCGACGATTGGGTAATCCTCGATTTTCAACTCGCTGGTTCGCCATTCCCAGACGACCTCGCCGGCCGGGTTCACTTCACGGATCACGTCGGCATATATATGGCCGTCTTCGCATTCGCTCCCCGGCCGTCCGCCCTTGACCCGTTTGGCGTCCTTTTTGGTCATGGCCTCCCAGGCGAGATAAATGGTGTTGCCGTTGGGAAGGCGGCGCGCATCGTGATGCTGGTTGACATCGACATGCTCCCAGACCACGCGGCCCTTCCAATCGTACTCACGGAGCAGACCGGCCTTGCCGGCTTTGAGCGGCGCGCCACCATCTGCCCATTGGCAGACGAAAAGATTTCCATTGGGCAATAGCATCGCGTGGTTGATGCCGCCTTGGCCAATGTTCCATCGCTTGGCGACCTTGCCGTTCATGTCGACGAGATAGGCGCGCTCATGGCGGATCGGGCAGAACAAGGTAAAGCCTTTTTGGGCTTTGGATTTCTTATAAATGGAAAGGCCAGGTGGCGGTGTAACCGGCATGATGTGCTCCCCGAATTCGGCTTATTGGTTGTGTCTAATAGACCTTTTGGCAGATTGCGGACAGATGGACAACTGTTGACGGAAACCGCCTTTATCGCGCTTGACCCCTGTCACTATTCCGGCGACACTCGACGCCATAAATATCCCATCGTTAGGGGTAACAAACTGTTTTACTTGAACAATTTTTAGTTGTTCTGTGCCCGAAGAGGCCGGTCAGGCCCGTGTGGGCAAGGTATGCGGGGGACCTGTCGCTAGATGACGATGGCGTCCCATGACAACGGCAAACAGGTGACCAAATAGGGAGGGAGCCATGATCATCGACAGTCATGCGCATGTAAGCGCACCGGCGGAACTTTGGGCCTATAAGGCGGTTCTTTTGGCGTCACGCGGCAGCCATGGCCGCGGCAAGGTCAATGTTAGCGACGATCAAATCCGCGAGGCGGTGGAAAACCATGCCGAGATCGGCATCTACAGCCACATGGACTATATCGATCACGTGAAGACCGACCTGCAGGCGATCAGCCCGCGGCCTTTCCAGATGATGCATTCGGAGAAGCCGCACAGGGTCGTTCAGTGGTTCTGCGAAGAAGTAAACAACATGATTTATCGGGAAACGCAGATGTATCCCGACCGCTTCTTCGGGGTTTGCGGTTTGCCGCAGATGGCGGGCGAGCCCGTCGACCTTGCCATCAAGGAGTTGGAGCGGTGCGTGACCGAGTTGGATTTCAAGGGCTGCCTGCTGAATCCCGATCCCTATGAAAATTCAGGCGTGCAGCCGCCGGCCATGGGCGACCGCTATTGGTACCCGCTTTATGAAAAACTCTGCGAGTTGGACGTTCCCGCGCATATCCACGGCACCGGCTCCATCGCCGAACGCGAACCCTATTCACTTCACTTCATCAACGAGGAAACCACGGCCGTCTTCGGCCTCGTGAACTCGCAAGTATTGGATGATTTCCCCGATCTCAAGATCATCGTGTCGCACGGTGGCGGGGCCATCCCTTATCAGTTGGGCCGCTTCGAAGCAGGCTCCGTTCGTCGGGCGGCGGGCGATGAATCCAAGCTGTTCTCGGCGCGGATGAAAAAACTCTATTACGATACGGTTCTCTATACCCAGGATGCCATCGAGCTGTTGGTTAAGACGGTCGGCCCGGATCGATGTCTGTTCGGCGCCGAATGCCCGGGCGTTGGGTCGCAGGTTCATCCTCACACTGGCCGTCCCTTGGACGATGTCGCCCCGTCGGTACAGGCCATCGACTTCATCAGCGACGAAGACAAGCGGAAGATACTGAGCCAGAACGCGATCGATCTGTTCAAACTCGACGTCAAGGCGCAAGCCGCCGCGGCTGAGTAACGGATAAGGGCGCGGCAGTCCACGCCGCGCCCGTTACTTTTCCTGCCTGCGGTTTATCGGCAAGGCCTTGAATTATTTCATAAATACAATGCGGAGCAGACAGTTAGTCCCATGACCGTCATCGATGTCCATACCCACATGCTCAATGAGGAGTGGCTGAAACGCATCCTTCAGCACGGCGGCCGCTACACGGAACAGGAAATCGGTGGCAACCGGATGATCGTTGCCGACGGTGCGCCTTTCATGACGCTGACCGACCCCATGTTCGACTATGCGCAGCGCATCAAGGATATGGACGCGGCCGGGGTCGATATCGCCATCGTCTCTTTGACGTGTCCGTCCGCTTATTGGGGGGGCGAGGAAATCAGCATCGGCACGGCCCGCATGATGAACGACGATATGGCGGCGCAACAGAAGGCCTATCCCGACCGTATCCGCTTTTTCGCGACCCTGCCGTGGCAATACCCGCAAGCGGCGGTTGCCGAGCTTGAGCGGGCGGTGTCCATCGGCGCGGTGGGCGTGTTCGTCGCCGCGAATATCAACAACATGTCGTTGACCGATCCGACCCTCAAACCGATCTGGGATGCCATCGACGAAAAGGCGTTGCCGGTTCTGATCCATCCGACGGCGCCTCCCGGCGTCGGTGATATGGACATGGGCCGCTATAATCTCGTGGCCTCCGTTGGCTTCATGTATGACACGTCGCTGGCGGTGTCGCGGATGATTTTCGATGGCTTTTTCGATCGCTATCAGAAACTCAAGATCATTGCCGCGCACGCGGGCGGCACACTGCCCTATCTCGTTGGCCGGCTCGATTTCTGCTACGAAAATATGCCGCCTTGCCGCGAGGTGATCTCCAAGCCGCCGAGCACTTATTTCGACCGTTTCTACTACGATTCTGTCACCTTCACCCAGGAGGCGCTTGATCTGTGTGTTCATGTCGGCGGGGCGGGTAATGTGCTGTTCGGTTCAGATTATCCGCACAACATCGGTGACATGAAGGGGTGCTTGTCGCGGGTAGATGCGCTTGCGCCCGATGTCCGCGATGCCGTGCGCAACAAGAACGCCGAACGTATCTTCAATCTTTAACGATCGACGCAAGGGAGGAGAACGCATCATGACGGACACTGCTGCGGAGCGTTTGCGGAAGATCGACAGCTGTGCCGTTTCCGACGCGCTCGACGCCCTTGGGCTCAAAGGAACTGTCATGGGGCTCGGGTCGATCTCCGTGGCGCGGCGGATCGCGGGCCGGGTTCAGACCGTGAAGCTGGGGCCGGCAAGCCCGGATATTCCCAAACGACATTTATGCACCGCCGCGGTGGATGCTGCGGAACCCGGTGATATCGTCGTCATAGAGAACCATGCGACGGATTTCGCCGCCGGTTGGGGCGGCATCCTGTCGCGGGCGGCGGCGACCAAAGGGTTGTCGGGGGTTATCGTCGATGGCCCGGCGCGCGACGCCGACGAAAGCCGCGATGTGGACTTTCCCGTTTTTGCCCGCGCGGCGACGCCCTTTACGGCGCGTGGCCGCATTGCCGAGCACGACTGGAATATCGCCATCGATGTCGGTGGTGTGACGGTCAATCCCGGCGATCTCGTGCTGGCTGACGGCTCGGGCGTCGTTTTCGTGCCTCAAGCTCACGAGAGCGAGGTGCTGGACAAGGCGGAGGAAATTGCCGCCAAGGAGGCCGCTATGGCCAAAGCCGTGGAAGAAGGAAATCCGGTGAGCGAGGTCATGGGTGGTAATTACGAGTCCATGCTGGTTTCCAAATAACCGCCTGCAATCGTCCGCCATTTCTCTAAATACCTATAAATATAGGTTTTTCAGCGCATTCCGTTGGCCGGTATCGGGCAAGAGAGAAGTTGAAAAAGGGGCGACGAACGGAATAATAGGGCCGCTCACGTCATGTCTTTGGTATCTGTGGGACCGGACGACCATCCGAACATGATTTGCGGCACGGCTTAGCCGGCGACTGCTTGGGTATCGGGAGGGCCTTGATAAATGGGGTATCCGCGACGCCCGAGGGAGCACTGTGCTTTGTCATGTAGGCGCACCGGACGGTGGGCCACGCGTACCAAACGATTGAGGACTAAAGGAGCAATAAAACATGCAAGGAAAAATAGCTTTCGAAGAGCATATGGCCATCAGGGAGACCCTGGAGGAAACCCGCAGCTTCGCGGGCGATTCAGGGAAATGGGACGACTTCACCCGGCAGATCCTGGATCTCGAGGACGAGCGTCTCGGGAAAATGGATGAAACCGGTATCGAGTTTGCCATCCTGTCGCTGAACGCGCCGGGTATTCAGGGCATTCTGGACACTAACGAGGCGATCGAGGTGTCCAAGAAAGCCAACGACACCATGGCCGACGCAGTATCCAAGCACCCGAAACGGTATGGCGGCTTTGCGGCCCTGCCCATGCAGGACCCCGATGCGGCGGCGAAGGAACTCACCCGCTGCGTCAAGGAACTCGGGTTCAAAGGCGCGATGGTCAACGGCTTTACCCAAAAGGATACGCCGGATTCCGCCATCTATTACGACATTCCCGAATACCGCAGCTTTTGGGCGACGGTGCAGGAACTCGACGTGCCGTTCTATTTGCATCCGCGGATGCAAATTCCGGCGCGGGCGCAAAACTACCAGGACCATCCGTGGTTGATGAGCGCGCCGTGGGGTTTTGCCGTCGAAACCTCGATCCACTCCCTGCGCCTGTGCGGCTCGGGCCTGTTCGAGGATTATCCCAAGCTGAAGATCATCATCGGTCACTTGGGTGAGCACATCCCCTACGACCTGTGGCGTATCGATGCGCGTATGCGCTTCTCGCGCCGCGGTTACCGGGGCGAACGGCCGCTCGGCGAGTATTTCCTGCAGAACTTCCTGGTCACCACCAGCGGCAACTTCTGCGATCCGACCTTCAAGTGCGCACACGAAGTGCTGGGCACCGACCGCCTGTTCTTCTCGGCCGACTATCCGTTCGAGAAGATGGAGGACGCCGCGGATTGGTATGACGCGACGGACGTGATGACGGCGGAAGAGAAGAAAAAGATCGGCCGCGACAATGCCATCAAGCTGTTCAATCTCGATCTCGATTGATCAAGCGTCGGCTTTAGCCGGTAGAGTTAGGAGGGCCGCGTTTCGACGCGGCCCTTTTTCTATTGAACGTGTCCGCCCAGGTGCTGCGCCATCCAATCGGCGCTGTACGGGCTGTATTTGTGGCGCAGATTATTGCCGCAGTGATTGCCGCCCTTGAGGAAAAGAAGCTCCGAGGGACCCGAGGCCTCGGCGACCAACCGTTCCTGTTCGGAAGGCGGGGCGATGGTATCGAACTCGCCGGCAATGATGAGCAGCGGGCAAGAGATTTTTTTCGCGACGCCGGTCAGGTTCACCCGCTTGGCAACCTCATAGGCTTCGTCGGCATCCTTGGCATGGGCGCGCACCCGGAACACGTCGTTGAGATTGCCCTTGCGGAACAGCTCGCCGAAATCGAAGGGGCCGGAAATGCCGATGCAGGCCTTGATGCGTTTTTCGAAGGCAGCCGCACGCGGCGCGTAATACCCGCCGAAACTCACGCCCCAAGCGCCGATGGCATTGGCATCAAGATCGTCCCTGGCCTCAATGAAATCGCACACTGCGGCGACGGGCTTTTCATATTCGGGGCAGATGGGAAGGTCGTATTCGCCTTCGCCTTGGCCCGGGCCGTCGAAGGTTAGCGTGGCGAGGCCGCGTTTCAGGAAATGCGCCTCGTTGGTGCTCATCTCCTCCTTGGCGGAATCCATTCCCATGCACAGGATGACCACCGGCGGTTTCGCGACCCCGTCGGGTTTACGCAAGTTGCCGTAAAGCGTTTTGCCCTGATAGGGGATTTCCACGCGCTCCCCCGGCGGGTCGAGATGGGGAAGCGCCAGATTGTGGCACGCCACGGCTTTTGCATGGGTCGCCCGCATCTGATCCATATCCTCGATGAACACGAACTTGGCGAAGTGATAGAGGACGCCCGCCGTATCCAGGTGCTGGGCGGCGGTGATGGTGCAGCCGTCCGCGAGTGCTTTGCGGCCGGCCTCTTCGTGTTCCGCGGCGCGTGCGGCCCAGGCGCGGCACCAATCGTCCCACCTTTCCAATGCGCCCGTGACCTGGTCGTAGTCGGTCAGGGGGACACCATTGGAAATGAACCGGGGTGCCCAGCGGCCGGTCACCGCCGCAATACGTTCATCCTTTGCCACGCTCACTATCCTCCCTGTGTATTTTTTTGCGGCGCCGGGGTTGTTGCCCGATTTTACAGAATGTCGAGAACCTGCTCCGGCGGCCGGCCGAGCGCCGCCTTGCCGCCAGACAGCACGATGGGCCGTTCGATCAGGACCGGGTTGTCGATCATGGCCTGAATGAGGGCGTCGCGGCTGAGGCTTTCGTCGCCCAGGTTGTTTTCCTTATAGGGGGCTTCCTTGCGGCGCATCAGGTCCCGCGGTTCCATCTTCAGTTTCTTCAGGATCTGGTCCAGGGTTTTTGCGTCCGGCGGGGTCGCCAAATACTCGATGATCTCCGGATCGACCCCACGCTCGTTGAGCAATGCCAAGGTTGCGCGCGATTTGCTGCAGCGCGGATTGTGATAAATGGTGACGCTCACGGTGTTTTCTCCTTGTGACGCTTTTCTGATTTTGAACGGCGGTCCCCGTGGGCGAATTGTTGAAGGGCCGAGAGGGGAGGTCAAGCGCTATGGCAACGCTGGCGTGCGGAACCCGCACAGGCTAAACAACAGGGAAGATTTTGCACCCTGTCCGTCGGTATCGCCTCGTCTATTTTGACGGCGGTCATCCACGGATCGCCGTTCAAAATCTAGGATAAGCCGACGAGAACCTGGGATCGGGAGAATGGAATATGACGAAAAAACACGATGATCTTGCCAAGCGCCGCGAGCGGTTGCCTGAAATCGGCGGCATCCTTCATTTGGAACACGTTAACTTTGAGGTGGCAGATCATGAAATGCCCACCATCTTCTTTATGAATGGGCTGGGCTTGACCCGCGATCCGTATCGACGTGCAGATGAGACCAACATGGGTGTGAATATCGGGATGCAGCAATTCCACCTTCCGCGCCGGGGGAAAGAAACCCCGCCCTTCACGGGCGAAATCGGGCTTGTCGTCCCTGACGTTCGGACGATCAAGGCGCGCCTTGATCGGCTTAAGAAGATGGGCAAGTTCAAGGGAACCCCGTATGCCTGGAAGGCCGAAGGCAAGACTGCTGTGGTCACGAGCCCGTTTGGTGTCCGCATGCGTCTGCATCGTGCCGGATCGATCCCGTTCCGTTGGCCATTGGGCCTCGCCTATGTCGATATTCCGGTGCCTCCGGGTCTGACCGCCGCGATCGCCAATTTCTACCGCCGTATGATGGATGCGCCGGTGCGGATGGCCAAGCTTGCGGGCGAGAAGGCGGCGGTCGTCACGTTCGGCCCCCATCAGTATGTGAGATTCCGGGAACGTAAGCTGAAAGACTACAATCTCTACCAGCATCACATTGCCTTTTATGTCACCCGCTATAACGCGCTGCGCGATGCTGTTGCGGAGCAGGGTTCCTTGCTCGGCAACGGCCTCGGTCAGGTATTCTTTTTCGATGACATTTTCGATCCCGATACGGGTGACACGATTCTCAAATTTCAGCATGAGGCGCGGAGCGTCTACCACGAAGATTTCATGCGCCCCTTGGTGAACCGGTGGCCGATTATCTCCGAACCCTACCGCGATCAGTTCGATATTCAGCTCGCTTTGGCGGATATTCCCGGTTTGGCGCCTGCCGGCGGGGCCAAAGCCTAGGGGTGGAGAGAGGAAGCGGGGCGCCATGCTGAACTGGGTTTTCGGGAATAAGCGCAAAGCGGCGTCCGCGACGAAGAAAAAGAAAAAAGCAACCGGGCCCAAGCCCAGTTACGAGCGCGCCCGTGAAATTGCCGATAAGGGGACGGTTGAGGAGCGCCAAAAACTCGCGCAACATGAGGATTTGGAGCCGGAAATTCTCTATTATTTCGCCACCGACCCCGCCGTCGAGGTGCGTCTTGAAGTGGCGGAGAATGTCGGCACACCGTTGCAGGCCGATCTCATTCTTGCCAAGGACCCGGACGAAAAAGTGCGCCGGGAACTCGCGACCAAGATCGGCCGCTTGGTTCCCGAACTGACCGAGGAGGAAAACGAGCGGCTCGTCGATATGGCGATGGAAGTCATCGAGATCCTCGCGCAGGACGAACTGCCCCGCGTCCGCGCCATCGTTGCCGAAGAACTCAAACTCGCGACGAACGTACCGAAGAAGATCATCCGCAACCTTGCCGATGATCTGGAAGAGATCGTGTCGGTGCCGGTCCTCGAATATTCGCCGTTGCTGTCGGAACTCGATCTTCTCGAGATCATCGAGAAAGGTCTCAAGGGAGAGCGGTTGCTTGCCGTCGCGCGGCGCCAGGACATTACCGAACCCGTGGTCGATGCCGTGGTTGCGGACAAAGATCCCGAGGTTGCGACCGTCGTTTTGGATAACGAGACGGCGGCGATTTCCGAGGCGACCTTCGATCTTCTCGTCGATATCGCCGAGGCCGATGAGGAATGCCGGAAATCCATCGTCTATCGGGCCGACTTGCCGGTGCGGGTCATCCTGCGTATTGCGGAGTTCGTCAACGCGGCCCTGATGGAAACTCTCTTGGCGCGAAACGCCCATCAGAAGGAGGCGGTCGATCAAATCCGCCGCACCGTGCGCAAACGGATCGAAAAAGGAGAACTTGCGGGGGACGATTTACCCTTCGAAACGGCGTCGGAGCGCGCCGAGCGGGAGTTTCAGGAAGGCAAGTTGGACGAAGACCGTTTGAACAAGGCGCTCGACGATCATGACAATGCCTATGCCCGTTACGCGCTCCAGCTTCTTGCCGGGGTCAAGGAGGAGACCGGGTCGACGATCCTCAATTCGCGTAGCGCCAAAGCGGTTGTCGCCCTGGCGTGGAAAGCCAACGTGAGCATGAAAACGGCGGAACGGCTGCAGGATCAGGTCTGCCGCATCACGTCGGACAAATTGCTGCGCGCCAAGCCTGACGGCGGCTATCCTTTGGCGAAGGACGATTTGGAATGGTATCTCGACAGCTTCCTGTCGGAGTAGCCCGAGCCTAATTTTGAGCTAGCTCAATTTACTGAGGGGCCTGTTGCGGCTTCCATTTGCGGGCCAAATCCTCGGCCTGCTCCTGCTCTTTCACCGACATCCGGCGGGACAGAATTTGGCGGTTGTGTTCGGCATTGTCGTATCCCGCCTTCGAGGCGAGGATCAGCCATTTCAATGCTTCGATCTTGTCTTGTTTGATCCCGTCGCCGCGAACCAGCCGTGTCGCGATATGGTTCTGCGCCTTCGCGTATCCTTGTTGCGCGGCCATCAGGAACCAATAGGCGGCGGCCTCATGGTTTTTTTCAACCCCGGCGCCGTCGCGGTACATTTTCCCAAGATTGTATTGGGCTTGGTATATGCCTTTTTGGGCGGCCTTTTTGATCCACTCGAAGGCTTGGTGTTGATCCTTCTTCACCCAAAGACCTTCACCGTGCATCTTGCCGAGCGAATATTGCGAACGCCCGATGCCTTGAAGCGCAGCCCGTTCGAGCCATTTGACCGCCAGCTTGTAGTCCGGCGGCACGCCGCGGCCGGTCAAATACATCATACCGAGATTGTGTTGGGCTTCGCCGTTGCCGTTCTCGGCTGCCAGGGTCCACCATTTGATGGCGTTATTTGCGTCTTGGGCGACACCACGCCCTTCGTCATACAGGACGCCGAGGTTCAATTGTGCGCGGGCATCGCCTTTGTCGGCGAGCGGCTGCCAAATCTTCAACGCGGTGGCGAAATCGCCCTGTTGATACGCACGCCAACCTGCTGAAAAATCTGCGAAAGCGGGGAAACTGTGAAGAATAACGAAAGCGGCGAGGAAACCTGTTGCGAACACCATCGATGTTCGCCGAATGACATCAAAAATAGGGCCGCTGATTTCCCTCAAGCGTTCCTCCCCTTAGATATTGGGGAGGAGTATACCTCAAGTTGCTTTCGCTGAAAACTTAGATACTTGCGCGCGGAGAATTTCAATGAGTCCGTCGAGGCCTTCGCGCCGAATGACGGCACGGAATTCCGAGCGCTGGGTTACGACCATGCTGACACCGGACACGACGACGTCGAGAATTTTGTGTCCGCCCGGTCCGCCGCGCACACGCCATCCGGCTTCGATGGGGGGACCCGACGGGCGGGAAATACGGGTGGTAACCAGGACATCGCCCTCTGACAATGCGCTTGCCCCTGCAATTTCAAAGGTTTGGCCTGTATATCCGCCAAGCCGCCGGGAGTAGGTCCGCAAGACGAACTCCTGGAACAGGTTCAGATATTGGTCCCGCTGCTCGTCGCTGGCGGTGCGCCAGCTCGGACCCAAGACATAGCGGCCGATGAGGGCCAGATCGAAATTCTCGGCCAGCATCGTGCGAACGCGCTCCTCTTTTTCGGCCAACGGCAAGCCCTTGGAGCGCAGAAGATCGAGCGCCTCGCCGCTCAACTTGGCGACAAATTTGACGGCTTCATCGGGGGAGGTACGGCCTTCTTCGGCGATTGCCGGCGGCGTGCCGGCAAAAATGAAAATCACGAAGGCTAACCAAGCTAAACGGCGCACAAAACTTCTCCTCTGGTACAGGTGCCGGCTTATTCCGCCGCCGCTGCCGGTCGGGCGCCGCTTTCCAGCAAGCCGACCGTCTCGTCGGCGGTCCGCACATCACCGAAGACTTGGATGATCATGCCGAGGCTGGCGTTATGCTCTTCATCTGATCGCGTTGCATTCGCATCTGAGACCATAATCACCTTGAAATTGCGCATCATCGCATCGCGCGCGGAGCATTCGCAGCAGACGCTGGTAAGGGTACCGACGATGATAACGGTATTGATACCGCGTTCACGCAGTTGCTCCTCGATATCGGAAGAGCCCTGCAGAAACGCGCTATAGCGGTTTTTGTTGAGGGTGATGTCTTGGGGTTGGACGTCCAATTTTGGCCACAGGGCATGACCGTGAGAACCGTCCGCCAACCAGTCGCGTGCGAGGGCGATCCGATCGTCGCGCCGCGCGCCTTCGTAGAACACGTCCCAATCACTGAGATTTTCTTCGGTCTGGATCATCTGTACCCAGAAGACGGCACCACCTGCCGCGCGCGTCACGGCGGCCAAGCGATTGATGTTGGGAACGATCTCGCGGGCGACCGGCACTTCGATCGGCGCGCCCTCTTCCACGAACACATTTTGCATATCGATCACCACCAGCGCCGTCTTGGCACTATCGATCGTCTCAAAAAGGTGCATCCGGCCGCGGCGGCGTAACGTAGCCTCCACGGCGTATGCTGGAATTTCCGATTTATGCATGGCCCACCCCGGTAGATATGAGCAGATTTGGTTAATTTTAACCCCATTATATGCTCTCAAAAAGGGCCGTCTATGGAGATGTCCAGGGTGACTGCGGCCTGGGAGCGTGCTTGTGCCGTGTTAACCCGTTGCTATAACGGGTTAACCTTTGGGAGGCACACATGAAAGATCTTGCGGGAAGAGGCGCATTTATTACCGGTGCCGCGTCGGGCATCGGATTGGGTATGGCGCGGGCGTTTGCCAAGGAAGGCATGAAAGTGGCGCTCGCCGATGTCGAAAAGGATGCACTCGACAAGGCGGCCGATGAGCTTTCGAAAACCAACGCGCAAATCATCGCCATTCAACTCGATGTATCCGACCGTCAGGCGATGGAAGACGCCGCGCGTCAAACCGAAGAAGCGTTCGGCAAGGTTCACGTGCTGTGCAATAACGCCGGTGTCGGCGGGCTTGGCGTACCGCTCGACGAAGAAACCGACGAGGATTGGGAATGGGTGATCGGGGTCAATCTTTTCGGCTCTATCAACGGACTGCAAGCCTTCATCCCCTTGCTCAAGAAACACGGCGAGGGCGGTCATATCATCAACACCAGTTCCATGAGCGGCCAGCGGTCGGTCGCCGGCCGCAATCAAGGCATTTATGTCACCACCAAGTTTGCGTTGGTGGGATTATCTGAATCCTTGCGCCAGGATATGGAGCCGCACGGGATCGGCGTCACTGTGCTGTGCCCGAGCTTTGTACGCACCAAAATGCCTCTTGCGGGACGCAATCGGCCGGAACGGTTCGGCGGCGCGTTCACACGCAGTCACTCGGACCTGACGGCCGGGGCGGCAAACGGCCGCGATCCCGACGATATCGGCCTGATGATGGTCGATGCTATCCGGGATAATGAATTCTACGTTTTCACGGACGCCACCCAGAAGGAGGCGGTGGTCGAACGTCACCGCCGCGTCGAAGCCGCTCTCGACAAGGCGGCGATCTACGGCACGTAGTTTTAGGTGTCGGGCCGGGTGTCTTCGAACGCGGGCACGGCCTCGGCGAAGGCGTCGAGCCACGGGACCAGGGCCGGGTATTTCGGCCGCCAATCCACCTGTTTGCGGAAATCGAGATAGCCCAAGGCGCAGGCGACGGTGATCGTCCCGACAGTGACGGGGTCGATGGACGGCAGATCGGCGGCAAGGGCTGCCAACCCCCGTTCGATTTTCCCCCGTTGAAAGGCGAGCCACGGCTCATAGGGTTCCTGGTCGGGACGGTACCGGCCCTCATAAACGATCAGGATCGCCGCATCGAGGATGCCGTCTCCCAGCGCCTGCAATCGCAGGGCGTCGAAGCGCGCGTCGGTCTCCGTCGGGATCAATGTCCCCGGACCTGCCACGGCGTCGAGATATTCGACGATGACCGGGCTGTCATAGATGGTCCGGCCGTCTTCCAGGAGCAGAACGGGCAGCTTTCCGAGGGGATTTTGCTGATTGATGGGATCGTCGTCCGAACCCGGGACTACGTTGTCGAGTTTCAGGCTATCGCCTAAACCCGCCAAGGCGGCGGCGATGCGGACCTTGCGGGCGAAGGGCGAGGCATTGGCGGAGCGGAGTGCGTAGGAGGTCATGAGAGGCCCTGTATTTCCCTGTCTATTATGATGTTATGCCGTCATAGTAGAGCTTGGCCTCTGCCAAGCAATCCTGATGATGTCGGGGCGCCTATAGGCGCCTTGAAATCCGGGCGATAAAAATGAACAGTAGGGAACCCATCGGTGCGGCGGATGCCGGTGGGCGGCACGAAGGACAAATAATAGAAAAGACAATGGCACAATCTCTAAAAATCGCGGTTATCGGCGGCGGCCCGGGCGGGCTCTACTTCTCCATCCTGATGAAAAAGGCCAACCCGGCCCATCAGATCACGGTTTATGAACGTAACCGGCCGGACGACACATTCGGCTTCGCCGTGGTGTTCTCGGATGAAACCTTAAAGGGCTTCATGGGGCGGGACGAGGCCACCTATCGGGCGATCACAGACGCCTTCGGGTATTGGGACGAGATCGAGGTGCGCTATCGCGATCAGCGTATTCGCTCCGGCGGGCACGGCTTCTGCGGCATTTCGCGCATCGAGCTTCTCAACATCCTGCAGCACCGCGCGCAGGAACTGGGCGTCGATATCCAATTCGAAACCGAAATCGATAATCTCGAACAGTTTTCGGATTGCGATCTCATCCTCGCCTCGGACGGTGTCAACAGTTGGATACGGGAAACCTATAAAGACAAGTTCAAGCCGAACATCGATTTCCGCAAAACCAAGTTCGTCTGGTTGGGGACAACGCAGACCTTCGACGCGTTCACCTTTATTTTCCGCGAGAACCAGCACGGCTGGCACTATTTGCATGCCTATCGCATGGGCAAGAACCAGTTCGGCGATCAAGGCTCGACCTGGATCCTCGAATGTCACGAGGACACCTGGCGCAACGCCGGTTTCGACAAGATGAGCGAAGAGGAAACGGTCGCCTACTACCAGGACATGTTCAAAGAGGAATTGGACGGCCATCCGATCCTCGCCAACCGTTCGATCTGGCGCAATTTCCCGGTGGTGACCAACGAACATTGGCATTTCGACAATGTCGTGCTGATCGGCGACGCTTGCCACACCGCGCAATTCTCCATCGGGTCCGGCACCAAGATTGCCATGGAGGATGCCATCGCCCTTGCCGATGCGGTCGAGGCGCACGGGAAGGACGTGAAGGCCGGGCTGCAGGCCTATGAGGATGCCCGTAAGGACGAGGTTGCCCGCCTGCAGCGGACGGCGCTCGTCAGCCTCAGCTGGTACGAAAACGCGCGGCGTTATAACGGTTTCGAGCCGCCGCAATATGCGTTCTCGTTCCTCACCCGCAGCAAAAGCGTGACCTATGAGAACCTCAAGGTCCGGGATCCCAAATACGGTGCCGACGTCGATCGCTGGTTCGCCGAGATGGTGCGGGATCAAGGCTTCGACGTGCCGCACAACGATCCGCCGCCGCCCATGTTCACGCCGTTCCGCGTCGGCAAGATGGTCGTCGAAAACCGGGTCGTGGTGTCGCCCATGTGTCAGTATTCGGCGACCGACGGGACCGTTGGCGATTGGCAACTGGCGCATTTGGGCGGGTTCGCCACCGGCGGTGCGGGGCTGATCTTTACCGAAATGACCGATGTGTCGCCCGATGGACGCATCTCGCCCGGCTGCGCCGGAATGTACAAACCGGAGCATGTGGACGCCTGGAAACGGGTCGTCGATTTTGTGCATGCCAACGGCAAATCGAAGATTGGCATCCAGCTTGGTCACGCCGGGCGCAAGGCGTCGGTCGAAGTGGCCTGGAAAGGCAACGATGTGCCGCTACCCGCCGACGAGGCGTGGGAGATTATCGCGCCGTCGCCGATCCCCTATTTGCCGACGGGCCAAGTGCCGCGGGAGATGACCCGCACCGATATGGATCGCGTGCGCGACGATTTCGCCCGCGCGGCAAAAATGGCTGACGACGCGGGTTTCGATATTCTCGAAATTCACATGGCGCACGGCTATCTGCTGGCGACCTTTATCTCGCCGCTCACCAACAAACGCACCGACGAGTATGGTGGCAGCCTCGAGAACCGCATGCGCTTCCCGCTGGAAGTACTCCGCGCGGTGCGCGAGGCGTGGCCGGCCGAAAAGCCCATTTCCGTACGCATCTCGGCGACCGATTGGGCGCCGGGCGGCATGGACGGGGACGAAGCGGTCGAGGTGGCACGGATGATCAAAGACAACGGCGCCGATATCATCGATGTGTCGGCGGGACAAACCGTGCCCGACCAAGAACCCATCTACGGGCGCATGTTCCAGGTGCCGTTTTCCGATCAGATCCGTCAGGAACTGGGTGTGCCGACCATCACGGTGGGTAACATCACGACTGCTGATCAGGTGAACACCATATTGGCGGCGGGCCGCGCCGACCTCGTCGCCCTTGCCCGTCCGCACCTGACCGATCCGCATTTCACCCTGCACGCGGCGGCCCATTACGGCTTTGATGGGGTGTCCTGGCCGAAGCAGTATGGTCGCGCCCATTCACAGGCGATGTCGGTGGCGCAACAGGAAAACGAGCATTTGGCGGAACTGCGCGAAGCGGCCAAGCCGCCGTCGCACCGCCGCCAGGAAGCGGCCGAGTAAGCCGCGGAGTAGGGAGCTAGGACTGGGCTGCGGCGCGAGCTTGCCCCGCGATCACCAGCTTCTGAATCTCCGTGGTGCCTTCATAGATGCGCAGTGCGCGGATTTCGCGATACAGGCTTTCGACCATGGCGCCTGCGACGACACCCTCGCCGCCGTGGATTTGTACCGCTTGGTCTATGGCCTGTTGTGCCATTTCGGTGGCGTGCATCTTGGCCATGGCGGCTTCGCGGGTGACCCGCTGGCCCAGAACGTCCTTGGTCCAAGCCGCGCGGTAGATCAGCAACGCTGAAGCGTCGATGCCGACGGCCATGTCGGCGATCTTTTCCTGGATCAACTGAAACTCGGCCAGTTTTGAGCCGAAGGCTTCGCGCGCTTCGGCGCGGGCCAGGGATTCGTCGAGTGCGCGCCGTGCAAAGCCGAGCGATGCGGCGCCGACGGTCGAGCGGAAAATATCCAGCGTCGCCATGGCAATCTTGAAGCCTTCGCCCGGCTTGCCGAGGAGATGCGATCCCGGCACGTGGCAATTTTCGAAGGTGAGGGTGCCGAGCGGGTGCGGCGCGATCACGTCGATACGGTCGCTGACCCTCAAACCGGGCGTGTCAGCGTCGACGACGAACGCGGACAATCCCTTGGCACCCGGTGCGTCGCCGGTGCGGGCGATGACGACGTAGTGATCGGCGATCCCGGCGTTGGATATCCAGGTTTTGACGCCGTTGAGGGCGTAGCCGTGGTCCGCTTTCTCCGCCGTCGTGGTCATGGCGGCGACGTCCGAGCCGCCTTGCGGTTCGGAAACGGCGAACGCCGCGATGCGTTGGCCCGACGCAGTGCTCGGCAAATAGGTTTGCTTGAGGTCGTCCGATCCGAACAGGGTGATCGAGCCGGTGCCGAGCCCTTGCATGGCAAAGGCGAAATCGGCGAGGCCCGCGTGATAGGCGAGGATTTCGCGGCTCAGGCATAGGGTGCGCACGTCGAACGTGTCGAACAGCCCGCCATAGGCGGCGGGGACGCACGCCTTCAGCCAACCGGCCTCGCCCAGCTTGCGCACCAATTCCGTCGATTGCGCGTCGAGCGCCTCGCGGTTCTCCGGTTCGTGGTGATGGATTTCCGTCGCCGCCCAATCGCGCAAGCCCAAGGCGTAGCGTTTGTGGCCTTCGTCGAAAAACGGCCAGTCGAGAAAGCTTGAATCGGGCATCGGTCAATCTCCCTCGAACACCGGTTTCTGTTTGGCGACGAACGCTTCGTAGGCGCGCACAAAATCTTTTGTTTCCATGCAGATCGCTTGCGCTTCGGCCTCCGCCGTGATGGCGGCGTCGAGGCTCATGTCCCATTCGGCGTTGAGCATCTTCTTGGTCATGGCATGGGCGAAGGTCGGCCCGTCGGCGAGACGTTTCGCGGTCGCTGCGACGTCGGCCTGCAAGTCATCCGGTGTGATCAGGCCGTTGAAAAAGCCCCATTCGAGCGCTTGATCGCCCGGCAGGACACGGCCGGTGAACAGCAGCTCGGCGGCGCGGCCCTGGCCAATGATGCGGGGCAGGATGCCGCACGCGCCCATGTCGGCACCCGACAAGCCGACACGGACGAACAGGAAGGCGACCTTGGCCTCGAACGTGCCGTACCGCAGATCGCTGGCCATGGCGAGAATGGCGCCGGCCCCGGCGCACACCCCGTCGACGGCGGCGATGATCGGTTGCGGGCAGGCGCGCATGGCCTTGACCACATCGCCGGTCATGGTGGTGAACTCGCGCAACTCGTCGGCGTTCATCCTGACCAGCGGGCCGATGATGTCGTGCACGTCGCCACCCGAACAGAAATTGCCGCCCGCGCCGGTGATCACCACCACCTTCACGTCGTCCACGTCGTTCAAGGCGCGGAGCGTGTCGCGCAGTTCGGCGTAGCTCTCGAAAGTGAGGGGGTTTTTGCGCTCCGGCCTGTTGAGGGTAATGGTCGCGACCTTACCGTCGACGGCCCAGCCGAAGTGTTGCGGATTGAAATCGGCAGCTTTTTTGCCGGCCATTCTTGTGCACTCCTTTTTTTGGCCTAGTTTTGAACCGCGCCGCCGGCGACGACGATCGCCTGACCGGTGATCGCGGAAGACGAGGGTAGGCATAGCCATGCCGTCGTTTCGGCCACTTCCTCGGGGGTGATCAGCCGGCCGATGGGGCTGGTCGAGGCCAGTTCGGCACGGGCGTCGTCGGCAGAGCGGCCGGTTTTCTCGACGATATTGTCGACGGCCTCAGTTACCAGGTCCGTGTCCGTATAGCCGGGGCAGACCGCGTTGACCGTTATCCCCGATTTGGCGGCTTCCAGCGCGAGCGAGCGGGTAAGCCCGACGACACCATGTTTGGAGGCGGCATAGGCGGCGATATAGGCGTAGCCCTGCAGCCCGACGATGGAGGCGATATTGACGATGCGGCCATATTTGGCCTCGCGCATGGCGCCGTAGACCTGCTGCGTGCACAGGAAGGGACCAGTAAGGTTGAGGGCCATGGTTTCCTGCCAGAAATCGAGCGTGGTGCGGTGAAAGGGCGCGCTTTTGCCGATGCCGGCGTTGTTGATCAGGATCTGCGGCGCGCCGAGCGTGTCGGTCACGGCAGCGAAGGCGGTTTCCACTTCTTCCGGATCGGCGACATCGGCAACGGCAGTCGCAACTTTCACGCCACGTGCCGCCTCGATTTCTTGTTTCTTCGTCGCAAGCGCGTCAGCGCTACGCGAAACCAGGGAAACGTTCGCGCCCAATCGGGCGAGCGCATCCGCGCAGGCCGCGCCGATACCGCGCGAGCCGCCGGTGATCACGGCGTGCTGGCCGGTAAGCGGGGTATCCGCGAATAAATCTCCGGAAGAAGTAGTGGTCATAAATGAGGGTCCCCCTAAAGCTTCATCTGACTTTAGGGGGATGTTTTCGCCAACCCAAGTTCTTTGTTATTCGCCGGTTACTCGCCGGTTTCCATGATCTCGGCGATCGGCACCATGCGGCCTTCGCGGGCCGACTTGACGCCCGCGCGGATCACCGCCAGCGACCGGCTCGCCCATTCGCCGCCGACTTCCGGCTCGACATCGTCGCGGATGCAAATGCCGAATTCGCCCATTTGTTCGGCGAGGGTATCGTTCATCTCGAACGGCACATGGTGCGGTGCCTTGTCGCCCTGTTCCAGGTAATACATGCCGGTGTGCAGGGTATAGAGGGCGGAGGCCTTCTTCCCGTAGATGTTCATCACGTAGTTCTCGCCCGCCGAGGCATAGCCGGCATTGAGGGTGGAGATGGCGCCGTTCTCGTGTTTCATGACCAGACCGGCGACGTCCGGGTTGTCGCCGGGCAGAACGAGTTGTGATAGCATGCCCGACACTTCCATGATCGGGCCCATCAGCATTTCCAGGACGTCCACATAATGCGGGCCGATCTGTAGCATGACGCCGCCGGGCATGCCCTCGGCGGTGTAGCGCCAGTGGCCGTCTTCGAACTGACCGAGCCGGTCGCGGCTGATGTTGGCTTCCGCCTGGACGATCTTGCCGAAATCGCCCGCTTTGATTTTCTCGTGGACCCAGCGGAACTGAACCTCGCGGCGGCGCTGGAAGCCGATGGAGAGCTTCACGTTCGCCTCGCGGCAAATGCGGGCGATCTCCATGCCTTCGGCCACCGAATTGGCAATGGGTTTGTCGAGGAAGACATGCTTACCCGCGTCGGCGGCCTGCCGGGTGGTTTCAAGATGCACGTTGTTGGGTGTCGTGTTGATGATGCCCTGGATCGACGGGTCGGCTAGGATTTCCTCATAGCTCGCCACCGGTTTGCAGCCGTATTTCTCGGCGAAGGTGTTGCGTTTCTCCTCCGAGCGGGTGAAGCAGGCAGCGATCTCCAATTCGGGCGTGCGCTGGACCGCATCGGCAAGGACATCCGACCACCATCCGAGACCAATGGAGGCAACGCGAATCGGTTCTTTGCTCATGAGATTTCTCCTGGCTAAGGGCTTGTTTGTTGTTGCGGAACAGCCGCGGCTTTCTTGGCCCGCTGTTCGGAGTAGAAAGACCAAAACACCGACAGCACCGCGAGACCGAGGAACAGGACGCTGTACGGATGGGTGAAAAAGACGGTGGGATCGCCTTGCGACCCGGCGAGGGCGACGCGCAAATGCTCTTCGAGCGGGCGGCCGAGGACCAGCGCGAGCAAGAGAGGCACCACCGGCATGTCGAGCCAGCGCATGGCGAGCCCGAGAAGCCCGAAGGCGAACATTACATAGACGTCGAAGAAGTTGTTGCGCAACGCGTAGGAGCCGATGACGCACAACAGCGCAATGGTCGGCATCAACAACGCACGTGGTGTCGCCAGCACCTTGACCAGCAGCCGCAGGCCGAGGAAGGCGATGATAATGTTGAAGATGTTGGCCCAGAAGAACGAGAAGATGACTCCATAAGCAAAATCGCCGTTCTCGATGAACAGCAACGGCCCCGGCGCGAGGCCATGAACCAGCAACGCGCCGATCAGGATCGCGGTGACGGGATCGCCGGGAATGCCGAGGGTCATCATCGGGATCAACGCACCGCCGGTGACGGCATTGTTGGCAGCCTCGGGGGCGGCGATGCCTTCGGGCGCACCCTTGCCGAAGGTTTCGGGGTTCTTGTTGGCTTTGCGCGCGTAGTCATAGCTGATGAAGGCGGCAATGGGACCGCCGGCACCCGGCAGAATGCCGAGGAAGGCGCCGATGGGCGCGCCGATAAAGACGGGCAAGCGGATGCGCCTGAGGTCGGCAAGTTTCGGCAGCACGCTGCCGAACTGACGTGCCGGATGCACCTCACCCCGTTTACGCACCATGTCGGAAAAATTGTCGACCAATTGCGGGATGGCGAACAAGCCGATCAAAGCGGTCAGGAAATGAATGCCTTCGACCAAGTTCAGCTGCCCGAAGGTGAAGCGCTGTGTTCCCATCATGGGATCCTGGCCGATGGTGACGATCATCAGGCCGATGACCGCCGAAAGCAGTCCCTTGATCAACGAGCGCGCGGCAAAACTGCAGATGATGGTGAGGCCGAACAGCACTAGGCTGAACAGGTCCGGTGCCTGGAACTGCAGGGCGATATCGGCCAATTGCGGCGCGATAAAGAACAGGCAGAGAAACGAAAACAGACCGCCGACAAAGCTGGCGGAAACCGCAATGCCCAGGGCGCGGCCCGCATCGCCCGACCCCGCCAAGGGATGGCCGTCGATGGCGGTGGCCGATGCCGACGGCGTGCCGGGGATATTCAGCAGGATGGCGGAGAAACTGCCGCCGGTCATGCCGCTCACATAAAGGCCGAGCAATAGGGCGATGGAAATGTCGGGCGGCAGGACGAAGGTCAGCGGCAACACGATGATGATGCCGGTCGAGATGGTCATGCCCGGGATCATGCCGACGATCAGGCCGAGCAAAGACCCGATGGCGGTTGCACCGAGAGTGCTGGCCATTGTGGCCTGGAAAAAACCGGAGAGGATATCTGGGTTCATGTGATGATCCCTCCGAGGACGCCCGCCGGCAGCCGGATTTGGAAAATTTCACGGAACAGGAAGAACAAGACCAGCGACAGGCCGATCGATCCGGCCGCGATCCACAGCGGACGCCGTTCGCCATAAATTTTCATCAGCACGGCAAAGAATAGGATGTTGGCGACAACGAAGCCGAGCGTGGGAAGAAGCGCCATATACACGATGAAAGTGACGAAGCCGGCCGCGTATTTCGATACCGGGATAGCAGGGATCGACGGCAGGCGGCCCAAGTCAACGGGCAGGAATGTTTGGAACAGGAGCGCGCCGGAGAGCACGAGGAAACAAACCGCCAGAACCCACGGGAAAAAGGATGGGTCGGTGGTATTGGCGATGTCACGGGACGGCAGGTGCGCGGTCAGGTACGCATAACCGACGCCAAGAATAAGCAAGATGATGGCCGCGATGATGTTTCGTGTGCGCATATTTCTGTGGTCGCGCTCCATGCGCCTTTTCTCGGGCGCATGAACTTCTTGGGTTTTAGGAACGGCCCGCCTTCGTGCCGAAGACGGGCCGCCCAGATTTGCTAACTATCGTCCGTTATTTCTTCATCTTGGACTTATAGAGGCCGGCGGCCTTCATCACACGGACGACGTCCTCGTTGTTACGCTTGAGTTTCGCGTCGAACTCACCGATGCCCATGGGCTTAACGGTGAACCCGATCTTGCTCGCCCGCGCCTGGAATGCGTCCGAGTTTGCCGCCTTGATCATGGCATCCTCGAGTTTCGATTTGATGGCATCCGGTGTTCCCTTGGGAACGCTAAGGCCGCGGAACAGGTCGAGTTCCACGTTCAAGCCGAGCTCCTTGGCAGTTGGCACGTCGGGCGCCGCCGGCGCGCGCTCGGAACTGATCAATGTCAGGAAACGGAGCTTGCCGGCTTTCACCAGTTTCAACGGGTTCGTGAAAATGTGCGACGCGGCATCCGCTTCGCCCGACAGGACCTTGGCGTTACGGTCGGCGGCCTTGACCGGCAGCATGATGGCTTGGCAGCCTGACGCCTGGGTCAAGGCGATGGCGGCGAGGTGAGTGCCGCTGCCGATGCCTGCGAACGCGATTTTGAACTTGTTCGGATTGGCTTTGCAGTCGGCGGCGAAGTCGTTGAACGTCTTCCACTTGGAATCGGCCTTAACGACAAACGACATCGGCTGATATTCGACTTGGCCGATGTGATCCATGGCCGTGTAATCAAAATCGACGTTGCCGATATTGGTGGTGGTCAGGACCGACAGCGAATTCCAGCCAATCGTGTAGCCGTCGGGCGCCGCGTTCTTGACGTAGGTATAAGTGATGGCGCCGCCGCCGCCGGGCTTGTTCACAGGAACTACGGGCTGACCGAGCACCTTGGACATTTCCTTCGCAACCAAACGGCCTTCGATATCGGCGCCGCTGCCGGCTCCGAACGGAATGATGAATTCAATAGGTTTTTCCGGGTATTCGGCTCTCGCGGTGCCCGCAATCAACACGACCGCGGCAACCGAGCCTAGTGCAAGTGACGTGATCTTTCGCATGTTCGTCTCCCTTCTGTGTTTAGGCTTTTGAGCTTGGGCGTGTCCTCCCCGAAACTCTCTATTCAGCCGCCGATGCTGGCACCGACGGCATCCACCGCCGCCTTGGCGATATCCTGGTCTTGCTGCCAATCGCCGCCGCTGACCCCGATGCCGCCGAGGCATTCACCCTCGACGATGACGGGGAAGCCGCCTTCCATGGCCGTCCAACGTTGGGCGCCCGCGGCGAGTGACAAGCCGATGGCGTGGAGGGTGTCGAGATCCTGACCCTGCGCGCCTTTGGTCGTTGTCGGACGCTTATTGGAGGCCGCGGTGACGGCCTTGGTGGTCGACGAATGAACCGTGTGGAAACGGCCGCCGTCCATCCGCTGTAGGAGGATCATATGACCGCCGGCATCGCAGATGGCGACGGTTGCGGCGATACCGATGTCTTCGGCTTTTGCGATGGCGGCTGCCATCATCTTTTGGGCGCCGGCAGTGGTAAGACGCCGTGCGGTTGCGAATGCCGAAGGCTCGGTCATAAAGTATTCTCCCTGTTGTTTTGGCCTTAATGTGCCGGAGACCGGCGGTTCTTATTATCGTTGTTTTATATAAGACTCGTCCGGCATCGCAAGACGAATAACAGAAAAATGGTGTTAATCCGCCAGTTCTTCGGTTTTCTGCCGAATTTCGTGTCTTCTATTCACCTCGGTAAATCGGGTCGGGCTGGGTGAAGAACGACAACAGGATGTGATAGACCAGCGCATAGTTCTTCTGTTGGAACGAGGCGTGGGAAATCCCGGGCATTACCGTGAACTGCTTGTCGGGATTGGGGAGCAGGCGGAAAAACTCCAACAGATCGTCGACGCTGGCGATGCCGTCCCATTGGCCTCGCATGATCAGCGTCGGCATGGTGATCAAGGCCGGATCGACCACGGGCAGCTTAGAGCACATATCCACGTAAGTTCCCGTCGGCACCGAATCGTCGAGCGCGGTAATGGCGTCCGCGAAGGCGTCGATGACCCCTTCGTCTGCGGTTCCCGGATGATCGCGGTTGAAAATGGAATGCACGAACGCACGGTCGATGGGGCGCCGGTTCTTGGCTTGGAACTCCGGCAAACGCTTTTTGCGGTCGGCCAGGGTCGGGCTGCCGTCGCCCGTCCACACCATCGCATCCAACGCGAGGCGTTTGACGCGGTCGGGATGGCGCTGGGCGAACAACGCGGCGCGGAGAGCGCCCGACGAGATGCCGTAGGCGAGCAACGGCGTGCCGTCCTCATGATCGAGGATATAACTGCTGGCCGCCGCCAGATCATCGGCGCCATTGGAGATGTCGGAGTTGATGTCGCGGTGTTTGTCCGATCGGCCATAGCCCTCCATGTCGACGCACCACGTGGAAAAACCCTGGCGCGCGAACCAGTCCATCACCGACGAATCAGTTCTGCCCGGGACGTGCAGGTCGAATGTCGGTTGTGAGGCCATGGAGGAGCCATGCACGAAAAGGATGGTGCCGCGCGTCGGATTGTCCGGTGCCTTGCGCCACAGGAAGAGCTTCGCATCGCCCTTTTGGGTCCAATGCTCCTCGCCGGTGATCGTGGTTTCGTCGTTGCCATCCCTGGGTGTCATCTTTTTTTCCTTAGTTTTTTCAAAGCCTAAGGCTTCCCTTTGTGGGATCGCCCATCGAAGATATTGCCTGCTTTGAGAGAAGCTGTCATTCTCTTATACAAGACAACTAATCAAGATAACTACTTTGCCTAACAGGGCTTCACAAAAGGGAGAGAAATCCTATGCTTTTACGTGGTTTGATCATTGCCGCTTCGGCGGTGGCGTTTGTCGGGACGGCCTCGGCAGCGGAGACTTATCGAATGGGCGGTGGCCCATCCGGTGGTGCGTGGCACCCCTCATGGAGCGCTGCAACCCAGCTCCTCAATAAGGAACTGGGATCCAAATATCGCTTCCAATATTCGCCGTCAAACGGCTCCGTCGATAACGTGCGGCGCGTGAGTTCCGGCAACTTCGCTTCCGGTTGGGGGCACATTCCGCAGGTCTATCAATCCTGGACCGGTACCGGGCTTTTCGAGAAGGACGGTGCGAGCAAGGACTTCCGGATCGTTGCCAACGTGCGTGAGCAAATGCAGATCATCGCGGTGCTCGCCGATAGTCCCATCAAGACCTTCGAAGACATGAAGGGCAAGGTGGTCAATCTGCTGGCCAAGGGCTCGGGCAGCAGCGTGAACTGTGTCAACATCTTCAAGGGTCTCGGCCTGTTCGACCAGATCGATGCCCGTTATCTCGGTTTCTCGGCCGCCGGCCGGGCGCTGGGCGACCGGCAGATTGACGTCTATTGCTCCGCCGGTGTGCCTTACACCATCCCTGCATTGACCGAACTGTCGCTGCGTAAGCCGGTGCGCTACATCGGTTTCACCAAGGAAGAGCAGAAGAAGCTTACCGACCAGTACAGGTTCTATGTGCCGTCGGTCATTCCGGTGCAAAAGGAAGTCAAGGGCATGGACAAGGAAGCCTTGTCGATTGCCTATGACGTCTGGTGGGTCGTCAACAAGCAAATGTCCGACAGTGCCGTTTACGACATGCTGAAGGTCATTGCCGATCCGGACAACCTGAAGGAGCTGTCGAACACCGCCAGCTACTGGAAGTCCTTAAGTCCGAAGTTCGGTGCTCTCGTTCAGCACGGTGTCTACGTCCATCCGGCGGCGGCCCGTTACTGGAAAGAGCGCGGCGCGGACGTGCCTGACCAAATCGTCAAGGGTTACGAAGGCTCGTAAGACGGGAACCGGCCGGGTTCGGCCGGTTTACGCTGCAAATGATGTGCGGAAGGGGCACAGTCCCTTCCGCACTTCGCCTTCCATTTTAAATTCCTGCCGGGTCGTATCATCATGTCTCGCGGCGCCCTCACTTTTTTCATCAAACTCGGCCTGATCAGCGAGGACGTGGTTTCGCCTCGTAACGTCACGGGGATCGCGCGCATCGTGCTGTCGCTGGTGGCGGTCGCGTTTTCCTATTTCTTCATCCACATCTCGTTTTTCGGCCCGCCCGTATCGGAGGTGTTCAAGGGAACTTTCCTCCTCGGCGTGATCGTTTTGTCCATTCTCTTGTTCCGGAGCCGCCGCCGGCCAATCCGGGAAGGCGTTGTTTGGCTCGACGAGATTTTCGCCTTGGTCGATACGGCGGCCCTATGTGCCATGATTGCCGTCGGCGTGATGTGGGCCGTCACCGGACAGACCGAGCTGTGGCGGGATTTCGTCGGTGCGCAAGTTTGGATCGTGATGGCGATCGGCGGTCTGATCGGCGCCGGTATCTATGCCTTCGAAGCCAAGCTGGATAAGCTTTCCGACAACCCCATGCCGTCGGACGTACTGTTTCTTGTCGGCGCGGTATTGGCAATTGCCTGGTGGATCTACTCGGCCGTCGATTTGACTGAGCGTATTGGCGGTCCCGTGCCGGTGCCGGTCGTATTCTTCTCCGGCATTTTGGCCGCCGCGAGTTTTGAGATCGCGCGCCGCATTGTCGGGCCGGTCATTCCACTCATCGGCGCCCTGTTTTTTATCTATACGTTCAAGCCCGTCGCTCAGGCTCTTCCGGGTCTTTTGAACCATCCCGGTTTCACCCTCGACCGGATCATGGAATTCCTCATGCTGGCGACCGACGGCATGACCGGGTTGATCATCGACGTGTTTGCGACTTATGTCGTGATCTTCGTCATTCTCGGTGCCTTTCTTGAGAAAACCGGGCTTGGCTCATTGATTATCGACGCCACCTACCGCATGACAGGTCAGCGGACAGGCGGGCCGGGACTTGCCGCGGTTTGTTCCAGCGGCCTGTTCGGCATGATCTCCGGCAGTGGCGTGGCCAACGTGGTGACCACCGGAACCTTCACGATCCCGCTGATGAAACGGGTCGGGTACAAGGCCGAGTTCGCCGCTGCCGTCGAGGCGGCCGCCTCGACCGGTGGCGCCTACATGCCGCCGATTATGGGCGCGGGTGCCTTTCTGTTGGCCGAATTGACCGAGACGAGCTATTTCGAGGTGATCAAGATCGCCTTGATCCCGGCGGTGCTGTACTACCTCTCGGTCGTGCTGATGGTCTATTTCCGTGCGCGTAGGCGGGGCTTGCACGGGGTGCCGGTGTCTGAACTGCCGGCATGGGAACGGATTGTCCCGCGTCTCCATCTGCTGTTGCCGATTCCGGTGATGGTGTATCTGCTTGTCATCGGCGACTCGGCGTTTCTGGCGGCGGCGAAGACCATCGTTCTGATCGTCCTGCTACGGGCCGTCGATCTGTTGGTCGCGGTGCGTACGCCTTGGTCGGGAAACAGCTGGAAGTATTTCCTTCCCATTTCCTTGGCGTTTGGGGTGCTGGTGTACTTCTTCGGCGCCGACGTCGGCGCGCCGTTCACCTGGTTCATCAATACCTATGTCGGATTCACGATCGGCGATGCGCTGTACTGGGTGGTTGCCGCTTTCATCATCCTCAAAGTCGTCGAAGTAATCTTGGCCGGCGTCTCTGCGGAAATGGGGGCCATTCCCAACGCGGTTGCCGAAGCCGGCCTCGGCGCCGAAATACGGCCGTCACGGCCACACAACGGTGCGCTTCGGTGTCTTTACGAATCCTATTCCGAACTCGTGCGCAATATCTGGGTTTCCATGGAGGCGGGGGCAAAGAACACCCTGGTGATTGGCTGTATCGCTGGTGTGCTGGGCATTCTGTTGTCGAGTGCAACCCAAAGCGATTTGCCGGGCCGGGTATCCGCGTTGTTGGTCGAACTCAGCTTCGGTTTGCTGCCGCTCACCATTTTCTGGGTGATCGTCGCCGGATATGTGATCGGCATGGGGCTTCCCATCGTGGCCAGCTACGTCATCCTTGCCATTTTTGCCGTTGGCGCTCTGACCAATCTCGGCGTGCCGGTGCTGGCGGCCCACATGATCAGCTATTGGGTGGCTGTGGTGAGTGCCGTAACTCCGCCGGTTGCGCTCGCGGCGTATGCGGCAAGCGCGATCGCTCAATCGGACCCGGTCAAAACCGGTAATGAGGCGGTGAGGCTTGCCTCGATGATCTTCCTCATGCCGGTATTGTTCGTCTACACACCCTTGTTGTTGGATGGCGGAACGGCCGAGATCGTGGTGACGGTTGTCGCGACCTTCCTTGGGGTGGTTGCCTGGGCGATGTTCCTCGAGGCCCCCGGCACGAAAACTGGTGGCTCCGTGATGCGGTTCATTCTGGGCTTGGCGGTCTTGTGTCTCCTGCTGCCCGTCGACCATGCGATCAATTACTTCTTGGGCGTCGAGCAATCGCTGCATTATGAGACTTATGCCATAGGCGTCGTTCTTCTTGCTTTGGCATTGGTTGGGCAGCGCCGAGCCGCCCGCGCCGTATTGAAGCCGGCGGAGTAACGTGGGGAAAAGGAAAGGAAAAAAGACATGACGGATCAAATCCCTGAAAAGATTCTGGATGAATTGACGGGGCCCAGCGTTTGGGCTGGACCGGAAATCCAGAACGATCCCAATTGGATTTATCGGATCAGCGACGAGGGGATCGCCGATATAGATGCAGCGTTACATCAGGCTGAGAAAGCCGGTGTCAAAATCCCGTTCTCGCGCGATCACTTTCCGCTCACCGTGTTTACCGATGAGCTCAGGAGCATCCTCGACGACGTGCGTGAGGGGCGCGGCTTCGCAATCGTGCGCGGTATCCCGCGCGAACGGTATACCGACGAGCAATGCGCGCTGATTTACTGGGGCATCGGCACGCATATCGGGCGGCCGGTTTCTCAGAATGCGCGCGGTCATCTTCTTGGCCACGTGATGGACGAGGGGCGTTCCTATGACGATCCGACCGCGCGCGGCTACCAGACCCATCAACGCATGGATTTTCACTGCGATCTGCTGCCCGTCGACGTGCTCGGGCTGTTCTGCCTGCGCCAGGCGAAGTCGGGCGGGATGAGCCATCTGGTCAGCTCGCTGATGATCCATAACGTTTTGCGCCGCGAGCGGCCGGACCTGTTGGAAGAGGCGTATGAATTATTCACAGTCGATTGGCGCGGAGAGGAACCGGAAGGCGAAAAGCCCTGGTACCGCCTGCCGATGCTGAGCGTGAAAGACGGCAAGGTCACCTCACGTTTTATGAGCCGTCAGTATTATGAAAGCTGTGAACGGTTCGGCCCCGAATATGCGCTGACCCAGAAGCAGAAAGAGCTTCTGGACCTGGTACAGGAAATTGCCAATCGTCCTGAATTGCGCGTCACCATGCGCCTGCAGGAAGGCGATATCCAGTTGGTGAACAATCACACCACCATGCACGCACGTGATGAGTTTGAGGACTATGATGAACCCGAACTCAAACGGCACCTGCTGCGGATGTGGATTGCGCTCCCCGACGAGATTCGCCGGCCCTTGTCGCCGCTCCTCGATGAGCGTTATGGCTGGGTGCAACGCGGCGGCATCCCGGTGAAGCAGGTCCAGGCGGCTTAAGTCCTAAGGTTGGACAGAAAATTCCCGATGAGGACGGCGCCACGCGTTTCGAGCTCGTCCTTGTCGGGCCGCGTACTGAGATTCATGAAATGCGGCATTCCCAGATTGCCGATCAGAATGCCGGCGAATTCACGTGCCGCGGCGTCGGGATCGGGCACTTTCAGTAGTCCCTTTGCGTCGTAAGCGCGCAATTGCTCACTTACCACCTCGCAAAAATACTTCGGTCCTGATTCCCACAGAACGTCTCCCAGATCCGGGAACCGTTTCGATTCGGAAATCACGACCCGAAGCAGATCGATCGTGCTCGGGTGCAGAAAGTGACGGGCGAAAATTCGTACCGCCCGGCTCAGAAAAACCTCCGGTGGATCGTCCGTCGTAAACTCGTAATCCTCTTCCTCAAATCCCTCGCGTATTTCGGCGCAGGTTGCTTCGATGATTTCGGAGAAGAGGGCGATTTTGTTCTTGAAGTGACTGTAGAGGGTTGGCTTGGAAACGCCAGCCTCGGCGGCGATGGCATCCATGCTGGTTTCGCCGAATCCTTTTTCCAAGAACAGCTTGCGTGCCGCCGCAACGATCTGCGCGTTTTTGGCAGCGTTGACGGTACGCCCTTCTGAATCGTCCTTGGGAACCATCATTTTTGCCTACTTTTCCGCCGATTTCGGCTGCAACAAATTTATCAATTGACTAAACCGTATAGTTTATTCTAACTAAACCGTACAGTTAAATTTAACTGAACCGTATAGTTCAAAAATATGTCATCTCGCCCAAAATACCATAGCTGCCAGGGCGGAGCAAAAGAGGAGCGCGTCGTGTCTGAAGGAAACTCTGGCCGGAAACAGCCGAAAAGCGGGTTTGACCGTTGGGTCGTTCAATATACGGAGCGGCTTCTCGGGCTTCGGTGGGCGGTTATCCTCGCAAGTTTATTGCTGGTTATCGCGTGTGCCATGGGGGCGCCGCGGCTCGGCATCTCCACCGACTATCGCGATTGGTTCAGTCAGCAGAACCCTCAGCTGCAAGCCTTCGAGGAGCTGCAACGGGTTTATTCGCAAGACGACAATGTGAGTTTCGTTATTAAGCCATCGAGCGGGGATGTTTTTACACGCCCGTTGCTTTCCGATATTCGCGACCTGACCGAGGCTGCCTGGAAGCTACCCTATGCGCGCCGGGTGAACAGTATCACCAACTTTCAGCACAGCTATGCCGAAGGGGACGATCTGACGGTTGAGGACCTGATCCGTAACCCCGAGAGCATGACACAAGCCGACATTGACCGGGTCCGTGAAATCGCGATGAACGACCCCTTACTCCTCGATCAAACCCTCTCGCGGGACGGCACGACAACCAGCGTGAACGTTACGGTCGCGATCCCGGGCAAGGACCCGCGGGAAAACTCGGAGATCATCGAGGCCGCCAACGAACTCGCCGCGGATTTCCGTGCTCGCCATCCCGATACGCGCGTTGCCCTAACCGGTGTGGTGCCGCTCAACAATGCCTTCTATCAAACCGGCGTCGACGATTCAGCGACGCTGCTTCCGGCCATGTACGGGTTTCTGCTGCTGGCGATGGTTCTGTTGCTGCGGTCGATTACGGGAACGGTGGCGACGTTAATCGTGATCGGCCTATCGACCACCGCGGCCATGGGCATCGCCGGCTGGATGGGAATCAAACTGACGCCCGTCTCATTCAACGCGCCGACAATCATTCTGACCCTCGCGATCGCCGACTCAATCCATCTGCTGGTCACCATTGCCAAAGAGATGCGGAACGGGGCCACCAAACGTGATGCGGTCGTCGAAAGCATGCGGATCAATTTCGGTCCCATTTTCCTGACCAGCGTCACGACCATCATCGGCTTTCTCAGCCTGAATTTCTCGGACGCGCCGCCTTTCCGGGATTTCGGCAACATCACCGCGATGGGTGTCGCGGCGGCGTGGCTGTTCTCCGTTACCTTTCTGCCGGCACTCATTTCCTTGTTGCCCATGCGCGCGTCGCAACGCGAGGACCGGCTGACGCGCCGCATGAACGCGCTCGCCGAAGCCATCATCGCTCGGCCGCGTACCGTATTTTTCGGTATGGCCGCGGTGGCGATTGCATTGATCGCGCTGGTGCCGCGTATTGAACTGAACGATCAGTTTGTCCGGTACTTCGATACCAGCCTCGAGTTCCGCGTCGATTCCGATTTTGCCTCGGCCAACCTGCCCGGCATCTATCAGGCCAATTGGTCGCTTCCCGCGGATGGCAGCGGCGCCATTAGTGACCCCGATTACCAACGAAAAGTGGAGGCATTCGGCGATTGGCTGCGCGAACAGCCGGAAGTAAGCCATGTTTCGACGCTGACCGATATTTTCAAACGTCTGAACAAGAATATGCACGGTGACGATCCGGCGTATTACCGGCTGGCGGACGAGCGAAACCTCGCCGCGCAATATCTTCTGCTGTTCGAACTGTCCTTGCCCTATGGGCTGGATCTCAACAACCAGATCAATGTCGACAAATCGGCCATGCGCACGATCGTCACCCTGCACGATATCACCACCGCGCAGCTACGTGATTTCCAGGCCCGTGCGCGCGGTTGGCTCGATGTGAACTTCCCCGAGGTCCCGCCGTCCGCCGACGCGACAGGTGCCTTCAAGATGTTCGCCTATATCTCGGAGCGCAACATCAACGGCATGCTGTTGGGCACCTTTATCGCGTTCCTGCTGATCTCGCTGTCGCTGCTAATCGCGCTGCGGAGCATCAAGATCGGCTTCCTCAGTCTGGTGCCCAATCTGATCCCGGCGGCCATGGCCTTCGGCATCTGGTCGATTGTGGTTGGTCAGGTGGGCCTTGCATCGGCTGTCGTCGTGGCAACCAGCCTCGGCATCGTCGTCGATGCGACCGTTCACTTCCTCTCCAAATATCTGCGTGCTCGGCGCGAACGCCGGAATTCGGCGGAAGACGCCGTGCGCTATGCCTTCTCGACTGTCGGGACCGCCTTGTGGGTCGTGTCCGCGATCTTGGTTGTCGGGTTCGGCATTCTTTCCTTGTCCGCTTTCCGCGTGAACAGCGACATGGGCTTGCTGACGGCGATTGCCATCCTCGCAGCCCTGGCGACGGATTTCCTCCTGCTTCCGGCGTTGCTGCTGCTTGTCGACGGAAAGTCGGCACGGCGTCGGCGTCCGCAGGAAGCGCCGATTCCTGCGGAATGACGTGAAACCCAAATTGAAGGAACAGTCATGATGTTTAAACCACTTGTTTTGGGCCTTGCATTGGCCGCCGTCCTAGCAGTAACCCCGGTCCTTGCCGAAACGCCTCAGGAAAAAGGCAGGACCATCGCGGAAGAAGCCGACCGGCGTGACCTTGGCTGGCGCGACAGCGAAAGCCAGTTGAAGATGGTCCTGAGGAATAGCCAAGGCGAGACCAGTACGCGCGAGCTGCGGCTGCAATCTCTCGAAGTGTCTCTCAAAGGGTACGGCGATAAAAGCCTAACGGTCTTCGACCGTCCCCGGGACATTGAAGGCACGGCCTTTCTCTCGCATACCAAGATCACCGAGCCGGACGATCAATGGCTTTATCTGCCGGCGGTCAAGCGCGTCAAAAGGATCTCGTCGGTTAACAAGTCGGGATCTTTCGTCGGTAGTGAATTTTCCTACGAAGACTTGGTCAGTAACGAGGTCGATCGCTACGCCTATACCTATCTCATGGATGAACCCTGCGGCGCGCTCGAGTGCTTCGTGGTGGAACGTATCCCCGTTTACGAAAACTCCGGCTATACGCGTCAGGTCGTCTGGGTGGACAAGCAGGAGTACCGGATCATGAAGGTCAATTATTATGACCGGAAAAACGCGCTTCTGAAGACCCTAACGCTATCCGGCTATCGCAGGTATCTGGACAAATATTGGCGCGCCCACACCCTGCAGATGGAGAACATTCAGACGGGGAAGAGCACGCTTCTGGAGTTTAGTGACTACGTCTTCCAGAGCGGCATCAGCGACTCCCTGTTCACACCGCAGCGCCTGAAACGGGTCCGCTAGGCGGGACGGTATCTCATGCGTTTGTTTGCTCGGCTGTTTGCGGCGGTCATCGTCCTGTTGGATGCCGCTGGTGCGATGGCGGGAGAGTTGGATCTTTCCGCCGTGGTCGCAGGCGAGGTGCGTGCCTTCCCCCACGCGCCCGCATTCGCTGACCAGGATGATGCAACGCTCTCGCCATCGCTGATTTTCGAGCCCGAGGCCGTTTGGGAGTCGGAGAGCAGCGCGGACCGGTTCACGTTCCAGCCCTTCTTCCACGCGGATGCGGACGATTCAAACCGGACCCATGCCGATATCCGCATCGCAAACTGGCTCCATCGCGGCGACGATTGGGATTTAATTGCCGGTATCGGTAAGGTCTTCTGGGGCGTGACCGAATCCCGCCATCTCGTCGATATCGTCAATCAAACCGATCTCGTGGAGAATATCGACGGCGAGGACAAACTTGGTCAGCCGATGATCAACCTCAATCGTCATACCGCCATCGGCACGATCGGTCTGTTTGTTCTGCCGGGGTTTCGCGAACGAACCTTTCCAGACGCGCGCGCGCGACTTCGGGGGCCGTTATCCGTAGACAGCGATCTTGCGACCTATGATGCGTCGGCGGGGAGGGGACATGTGGATTTCGCCGCACGCTGGGGGACCAACTTCGGCGATTGGGATGTGGGTCTCAGCCATTTCTACGGTACCAGCCGCGAGCCGCGCCTCATCCGCACGACAAAAGCCGATGGCGGCGTGGTCCTAGCACCGCACTACGATCTGATCCAGCAAACGGGTCTCGATCTGCAGAACACGACCGACGCCTTACTGTCGAAGCTGGAGGTAGTGACGCGCACGGGACATGGGGACCGGTTCGTCGCCTATGTCGCCGGCATTGAATACACCCTCTATCAGATTTTCGACGGTGATAGCGATCTTGGGCTCCTCGCCGAACATCAGTATGACGGACGAGACGAAAGCAACGCGCCTGCGACCTTGAACAACAACGATCTGTTTGTCGGCGCCCGTTGGACGCTCAACGACACGCAGGACACGTCGTTGCTGGCCGGTGCCGTTGTCGATCTCGAGGTCGGCACCCAATTATTCTCCATCGAGGCGGAGCGCCGTATCGGAGATCGCATGAAGCTGGAATTGGAAGGTCGGTTCTCAGCTAACGTCGCATCCGATGATCCCGCGGCGGGTCTGCGTGATGACGACTCCGTAACCCTCAGGCTTAGCGTGTATTTCTAGCGCGCCGCTTGGACCGCCGCTTCCAGGGCATTTAGGAATCGCGAGCGGTCTTTTTTGCTGAAGGAACGCGGGCCACCGGTGATGGCACCGCTTTCGCGAAGGCCGGTCATCAGATCGCGCGTGGCAAGCGCCATACCGATGGATTTTTCGTCCAAGGGCTCGCCGTTGGGTTTGATCACCAAAGCGCCGGCCTTCACGCACCGCGCGGCAAGGGGAATGTCGTTGGTGATGGCGATGTCGCCATTGCCGATATGGTCCGCATTCCAATCGTCGGCGGCATCCGGTCCGGGCGGCACGATCACGAGCTGGATGAGCGGATTGCCGGGGGGCCTCACCCCGCCGTCGGTCACCAGATAGGTTTTCAGGGCATGGCGTTCGGCGACCCGGATGATCTCGTCCTTGACGGGACAGGCATCGGCGTCGACATAGATTTCCGTCATCTTCTATACGCCAACGTCAGTGGGGAAAGCGCAGAGGCGCGGGGGAAGGTTCGGATTCCGCCGGCGGTGTCGGTTGGGCCGTATGACGTTCGCGATAAGTAAAATAGGTCGAGCTTGCAAAAATCACCGTGCCCCCGACGATGGTCCACACGGTCGGCACCTCGGAGAAAACGACGAAGCCCAGCAAGCTCGCCCAAAGCAGCTTGGTGAAATCGAAGGGCATGACCAAGGTCGCGTCCGCGCGCTTCATGGATTGAGCGAACATGATCTGGCCAACGGTGCCAAGGGCGGCGATGACCGCCATCCATCCCATCTGCTCCCAGGTCGGCCATTGCCAGACGAACAGGGCGGGCGGGAAGGTAAAAAGCGTCAAGAAGGCAAGCCCGTAAATGGTGATGGTGACCGGCGAATCGGTGCGCGACAGGAACTTGATCACCAGCACTGCCGCGCCCCAACTGGCCGCCGAGCCGAGCGCCACCAATGCGCTGGCATCGATGACCTCGATCCCCGGCCGCAGGATAATCAGCGCGCCGGAAAAACCGATGATCAGGCTCATGATCCGGCGCGGGCCAAGCCGTTCCTTGAGGATGGGCACGGCGAGTATCGCGACGAACAGCGGCGTGGTGAAACTGAGTGCCGCGAGTTCCGATAAGGGCATCAAACCGAGGGCGACGAAATAAAGGATCATGGCGGCGGCGTTGAAGGCGCCGCGAAGTGCCATCAGACCGATGCGCCGCGTCCTCAGGGGTTCGATCCCATAACGTATCAGCAGCGGCAGCAACATGGTGACGCCGATAACATTGCGCAGGAAGGCGATCTCGAACGGATGCAGGTCGCCCGACTGGGTGCGCACGATGGTCGACATGGAGGTGAGCAACATGGTTGCCCCGACCATGAGCAAAATGCCTTGGACGTTGGCCGAAAGCTTGTCGCCGGTCTTCGTCATGCCGTGCGTCCCGTGAAGCGGATCAGTATTCGATCCTCATATCTTGAAGTATCCGCGACGTTCCGGCGAACCGATCCGTCAAACTGTCCGCCAGGCGCGCCGTAAGGTCCCGCGCTCCTAATTCCCGATTTGGTAGATCCAGCGCGCGATATCGCTTTCGAGCGGGAAGGACAGCATGCCCATTACTTCATACCCGAGCAGCCACGGCATCAGGTAGAAGCGGAACATGAAAAAGAACCAGGCGACGTAGAGCGGCACCAAGGGCCGGACCAGAAAACTGGGCGTGATGAAGGAAAATAAGTTCAAGAGCGGGTTGGTCGTCCGAATGAAGACCCGCATGAAGAAGAAATTTGAATCCTCGGGCAGAAACAGGTTCATGGCGGCCCGGCCGACCAATGTCCACATGATCATGCCGAGGATATAGTCGACGACCAGGACCCAAAGCGGAAAAACGGTTTCCACGGACGAACTCCCCAATGTTCGGTTACGTATTGTTGCTCACAGTATAGGCGAAAAAATCGGGGCGAAGCAGAAGCTTCGCCCCGACCGTTAGAGAAGTCGCAGGAATTAGTGTTCTGCGGACAGAATGGTTGCACCCTTGGGAATGCGCATTTCGTCGACCATGCGCTGGGTTTCCTCGTCGGGTTCCTTGGTCATCATGGTTACCACGACCATGCACACTAGGCTTACCGGCATGCCGATAATACCGAAGCGCAGATGATCGATGCCCATCCACGGATCGCCACCGGCAAAGCGTACGTAGTAGAGGTACGCCGTTCCGGCCACAAACCCGCCGATCATGCCCGCAACCGCGCCCGCGGTGTTGGCCCGTTTCCACCAGATGCCGAGCACCAAGGGGAAGAACAAGCCGGAGCAGGCGAAGTCGAAGGCCCAGGCCACGGCACCCAGAATGCTCGTCAGCTTCAAGCTGGCGATGAAGGCGCCGAGGGCACCGATGGCGAGCAGCAGAACACGCGCCGTCAACAAACGTTTCCGGGTATCGGCCCGCGGGTCGATCATCTTGTAGTACAGATCGTGTGACAGGGCGTTGGCGATGGCGAGCAGCAGACCGTCGGCCGTCGACATGGCGGCAGCCATACCGCCGGCGGCGACAAGGCCCGAGATCACGTACGGCAGACCGGCTATTTCCGGCGTTGCCAGCACGACGATATCGGCGCGCATGAAGAACTCATTGATCTGCAGGATACCGTCACCATTGGAATCGGAGACCCTCAGGAAGTTGACCTCGCTCCATTTCTGGACCCAATCGAGCGCCTGAACGTCACTGATTGCCTTGCCGATGATGCCCGTCGCCAAGTTGGGATCGAGGACCTGCAACTTGGTGAAGGTGGCCAATGCCGGTGCCGTGAAGTACAGCAGGAAGATGAACAGCAGCGACCATGCCACCGACTGACGCGCCGCCCGGACGGACGGGGTGGTGAAATACCGCATCAGGATGTGTGGCAAGGATGCCGTGCCTGCCATCATGCAGATCGCCAGGGTCACGAACTTCCAAGACGATAGCCACCCTTCGCCCGCGCCGGCATGGCTGTTCACCAGTGTCGAAAGGCCGGCAAAGGTTTCTGTTGCCTTGAGAGTGCCCACCTGCCATTGCGTTTCCAACTCGCCGAGACGCGCGATCGCGTCGCCATAGGCGAATTGCGGGATGACCCCGAAGCCCTGCTTGTTGGACATCCAGATCACCGGGACCAGGTAGGCGATGATCAGCACGATGTACTGAGCCACCTGTGTCCAGGTCACCGCCCGCATACCGCCGAGCATGGAGCACAGCAGGATGCCGAGGAGACCGAACCACACGCCGAGCTCGAAGGGAATTTCGAGAGCGCGGGAGGCGATGGTGCCGGTAGCGTTGATCTGCGCCGTCACATAGGTGAAGGACGCCACCACGAGGACGATGACCGCACAGAGGCGGGCCAAATTGCCGCCGTACCGCGTACCGATATAGTCGGGCACGGTATAGCAGCCGAACTTACGCAGATAGGGGGCCATCAGCGACGCGACAAGCACGTAACCGCCGGTCCACCCGACCACGAAGGCGAGATAGCCATGTCCGCCGAAGTAGATACCGCCCGCCATGGCGACGAACGATGCGCCCGACATCCAGTCGGCCGCGGTCGCCATACCATTGAAGACGGCAGGCACTTGTCGGCCGGCGACATAATAGGCTTCCACCTGCATGGTTCGTGAGAGCCAGCCGATCGCGGCATAAATGAAGATGGTGAACAAAACGAACAGAAGACCGATGGCTTCCGCGCTCATCCCCATCTGCTCGAGAACCGCCATCAACAAGATGAAGACGATGAATCCGCCCGTATAAAGACCATAGATCTTGGGCAGGTTGTCGATGAAATTGCCTTTCATTGTACCTCTCCTGCTTCTCTATCTATTGGTCGTCTTCGGCGACGCCGAACTCTTCGTCGATCTTGTTCTGCTTATACGCGAGGTAGAAAATCAGAACGACGAAAACGACCAGCGAGCCTTGAGCGGCCATGTAGTAGCCGAGTGGAAAGCCAAGAAAGGACATTGTGTTGAGCGCATTGGCGAACCAAGGCACCACAAGTGAGAAAATGAACCAAAGCACAAGGATACCGATGGTCAGGTTCCTGGTCTTGGCCCAGTGCGCTTGACGCGCGTCTGACGTAGTCTCGGACATGAAATCCCCCTAAAGTTTTCACCACACAACCGCCAAACTGCTGTACCAACGGTCTAGCGATCAGAATAACTCATGAAGCGAGATATGCTTTTAGCTGCTTTTTGTTCCCTGTTTTGTTGCCGGCACTTGCGAAATTACTCATATGCAGGTTCAACAACGAGTATCCTAAGGGTATTTTCTGATTGGGGTAAAGTGACATAAAACAATTGAGTCAAAAAATATCATGCAGAAATTCGGCGTCGCGTTGGAGGAAACGGTCAGATACATCTATCTGGCACTCAAGGCATTGCGGTTTTGGCACCGCCCACCACCCATTAAGACACCGGACGAATTGGTCGAGTATGTTGATACCCGGTCCAAATTCGTCGCACAGACAACTCTCTACGGTTACGTGAAAACACGTGCGGGGACGCGGTATGTTTCCCTGTTCGAGGACGAGGTGTTCGTTCAATCGCTGAACATCGCGAAATGGGAAATCTACCTCGCATGCCTCGCAGATTTGGCAGTTTTCTGCGCCGCAAGCGTTTCCGGCCAAACGCCGGCAAGCGACGATGAAATCCGGTCGCTGGCGATTTATCTTGTCGATTGCGCGACGCGGAACGAAGAAATTCCCGCCGAGCGGCCGCAAGGATTTGAAGATATTCGGTCGGCGTTCCGGGCGCGTGTTCAACAAACGCCATGGAAGTCCATGGTCGCAGGAGAGAGCGCGTTTCAAGGCAGCCTCGACGCTTTAGTCGAGTGGGCGCCCATCGCCGATGTATTGAAAATCGACGACGCGGAAGTTGTAAAAAATTCCATGCGCTTCAAATGGAAAAAGGTCCGCGATCAGTTCAATTCGCTCATTGATGCCGAATCGGTGTTGGACGCCTGGCAGATCCAGGAAGAGCGCGGAAATAGGTTGGAAGCGGCGCACGCTTCGTAATTCTCCGTTTCTTTATCCAGTATTTTTCGAGCGACCGCTCAGAGAACAGCCGGTGATCCGGCTGTTCTGAGTGGGATTCGTCCTTTACAATACCCCCACCGATTGGGGGGATATCTATTGGCCAAAACCGATTTTCGTAAATATGTCCCGGCGCCTGGCGCCTCCACTGCCTACGGCAAAAGCGCCCGGGGCCACGTTGAAGAACGCCTGAAATCAGAGCGTGTCCAACAGCTGTTCGGTCCGTGGAGAGAACTCTACGAACAGCCCTTTAAAGGCATGACGACGGACGGCAACGTCATCCCCGATCTATTCGAGTTGCGGCCCGAAGGCGCGCCCACCGAGGCGATGATCAACGCGACGATGGCACTGCTCCGGATGCTGTCGCCCGAGCAAAAAGCGGCCATGAGCTTCAGTATCGATTCGACCCAATGGCGCAACTGGCAGAACACCGAAATGTATGTCGAGGACTATGGGTTGCGGCTCGCCGAGGTGCCCATGCCGGTACGCGAAGCAGTGATGGCTGTCGTCAGCGCAAGTCTGAGCCGGCATGGGCTTGAACTGACCCGCGACGTCATGCGCATGAATGCCTTTCTCGGCGATCTCGTCGGCGGTCCGGACGTGATGAATGAATGGACTTACTTGTTCAATATCTTCGGCACGCCATCGGCCAGCGAGCCCTGGGGGTGGCAATTGTTCGGCCATCACCTTTGTTTGCATTGTTTCGTGCTGGGTGAACAGATGACCCTGACGCCGGCGTTCTTCGGGGCCGAGCCGACCTATGCCGACGAAGGGCCGTTCAAGGGTATCCGCCTGTTCGAGGATAAGGAGCGTGACGGGCTGAAACTGATGCGCTCCTTTTCCAACGATCAGCAGGAAAGGGCGATTGTCGCCCATTGCATGGTGGGGGGCGATTTGCCGCCGGGACGACGGCACTTTGCCGATAACCTCAACTTGGGCGGCGCGTATCAGGACAATCGCGTTGTCCCCTACGAGGGGATTGAAGCGTCGAGCCTATCGCAAACCCAGCAGCGCGATCTGCTATCGCTCGCGGAAGCCTATTTGGCGCCATTGCCGAAAGGGCCGCTCACGGCGCAAATGGAGGATGTCGAACGTCATCTAAACGAGACGCATTTTTGCTGGATCGGCGGATTCGAGGAAAACAGCGCTTTTTATTATCGCATCCAAAGCCCGGTGGTGTTTATCGAGTTCGATCACCACGGCGGCGTATTTCTCACCAACCCGGAACCGGCGAATTTCCATGTGCACACCATAGTCCGGACGCCGAACGGGAACGATTACGGCATGGACCTTTTACGGCTGCACTACAAAAATGCACCGCACCACCGGCAGGAACATCGCCACGAACACAAACATGAACACAAACACGCGCATGCGCATAAACACAGTGATGGGGATAGCAGCGGCTAGATAGCCGACAATGGCCGCATAACACGGGGAAACCGGGGCGGCCTCAAACAGGGAGCTAAAAAACAGGGAGATGGGACATGAGCCCCAAGGACAATGCCGAGGAGCAGCGGCGGCAGACCAATCCGCTGTTTAACGACCGTAAGCTGAAACTCGGGACGTTCTGCACCAACCTCAGTGGCGGATGCACCATATCCTCGGCCGACGGCATGCTTGATGCCGATTGGGAAAGCACCTCGGCGCTGGCGGCCATGGCCGATGCGATGGAATTCGAGGCGCTGGTGCCTGTCGGCCGCTGGAAGGGTTTCGGCGGCGACACGAATTTCAACGGCCGCGGGTTCGAGTGTTATACCTGGGCCGCCGGCGTTGCTGCACAAACCAAATATTCAGGTGTTTTTTCGACCTCGCATGTGCCGACTGTGCATCCGGTAATGGCGGCAAAACAGGGAATGACCATCGATCATATCTCGCGTGGCCGGTTTACCTTGAACATCGTCACCGGCTGGTACGAACCCGAGATCGAGATGTTCGGCGCGCCGCTTCTTGAACACGACAAGCGCTATGACATGGCCATTGAGTGGCTCGACATCGTCAAGCGGCTGTGGATGTCTGAGGAAGAGTTCAATTTCGACGGTGAATATTATTCCGTGAAGAACGCGAAGATCGGACCGCATCCGGTGCAGGCGCCTCATCCGGCGGTGATGAGCGCCGGTGCGTCGGAACGCGGCCGTCATTTTGCGGCCAAATACGCGGATGTCGGGTTTACAAATCTCGACTCCCACGAGCCCGATGCCATGCGGGCGCGCGTCGACAGCTTCCGCAAATTGGCGCGAGATGAATATGGCCGCGATATTCAGGTATGGACCAACTCTTACATCTTCCTCGGTGAGACTGAAAAAGAGGCCCGCGAGCTGTACGACTATGTCGTGTTCAAGAACGGCGACCCGGTGGCCGCCACTAATCTCCTTAATCAACTCGGGCTCAATTCCCAATCGCTTCCCGAGGACGTGCTGGAGATGCTGAAGGAGCACTTCATGGCGGGCTGGGGTGGTTTCCCATTGATCGGGACCAGCGAAATGGTCGTCGAGGGATTACAAAAATTGGCCAATGCAGGCTTCGACGGGTCGCTCCTGTCCTGGCCCATGTACGTGGACGGGATGAAGGAATTTCAGGAAAAGACCTATCCCATGATCGTTCAGGCGGGTCTCCGCAATTAGGTCCAACGAAGAACGAAGAAAGGAGCCGAATGCCATGCTTCCCATGCCCATCGCGGATCTGCATGCCATCTCGCGTGAACTGGCGGAAACGGGCAAACGTGTCCGGGTGCTTTGGCAACATCCCGAGACGCTCGCATTCGTTGCGCGCGGGCGCGAATACAGGTCGGAGTTCCACATCAATCCGTCCGACGAGGTGATGTACATGATTTCGGGTCAGATGAACCTGCATTTCCGCGATCCAAAGGGTGCGGAAGGCGTTTCGGTTTTGCCCGAGGGGCAGCTCATCTACACGGCGGCGGGCGTACCGCATTCACCCCGATTTCCGCCGGATGCGTTTTTGCTCGTGATGGAGCGTAAGCGCAAGGAAGGGGAAATTGATCGCTTCCAATGGTTCTGTCCGTCGTGTGACAATTTCCTGCATGAAGAGCAGTTCGTGGTGAGCGATTACACCGCCGATCCGGTTTCCAAAGCTTACGCCAATTTCTTCGACTCGGAAGAATTCCGCACCTGCTCCGCCTGCGGAAACATCATGCCCGCCCCCGAATCCACATAGCCACGAAGGAAGTCCATATCCCATGCCGAAAGAGATCATCACGTCCGCCTCGTCGCCGACGACGGGATTTACCGACAAGTCGACACCGTCGCCCTTGGCGCAGGGAATAAAGTGGGGGCAGATGCTATTTGTGTCGGGGCAGGGACCGCTCAATCCCGAAACCAAGGAGGTCGTCTCCGACGATATCCAGGTGCAGACCCGTCAAACCTTGACCAATCTTCAGGGGGTGCTGGCGGCGGCGGGCGCCACGTTTGCCAACGTCGTGAACATGCGCGTGTGTCTTCGGGATACCGCGGACTTCCCGAAATTTAACGAGGCCTTCGCCGAGTTCATGCAAGGGGAAAAGGTGACGCGGACCTGTATCGGCGGCACGCCGCACCGCAAGGGCGTGAACGTCGAGATCGATTGCATCGCCATGTTCGATTGAAGGAGGCATTATGGCGCTCGAACTCTACCATCACGGCTCGTCGGTCTGTGCGGCCAAGGTGCGTCTCGTCCTTGAGGAAAAAGGCCTCAACTGGCAAGGCCATTATCTGGATATCCTGGCAGGCGAACAGTTCGATCCGGCCTATCTGAAGCTCAACCCGAAAGCCGTGGTGCCGACGCTGGTACACGACGGCAAGGTAATCCGCGAATCCACCGTGATTTGCGAGTATCTCGACGACGTGTTCCCGGAGACGCCGCTGCGGCCCGCCGATCCGGTGGCACGGGCCACCATGCGCATCTGGACCAAGCTGGTCGACGAAGAAGTACATCCGTCGGTGCGTCCCGTTACTTATGTCAGCACTCACCGCCATACGATCATGAAACGGTCCCCCGACGAGGTCGAGGAACATATCAACAGCGACCCGCACCCCGTGTGGCGGGAACGTAAACGCGGCTGGATTCATCAGGGCTTCGCAGCGCCGGATGTGCAGGTGGCGATCCGCTTCTTCGCGAAATTGTTGGAGGACATGGATACCACTTTGGCGCGTTCCCCATGGCTGGCGGGGGGCACTTATTCCCTCGCCGACGGCGCGTTGACGCCCTATCTCAACCGGCTCGACATGCTGGGATTTTCGGAAATGTGGTCCGACCTTCCCAATCTAACGCAATGGTTCGATCGGGTGCGCGCACGGCCGAGTTTCGAGCCCGCCTTGTTTAAGTATTTGCCCGAAAGCTTGCGCGCGGACATGACCGCGAACGGGCGGGCGGCTTGGCCGGAGTTCAAAAAAATCCTCGCGGCCGCCTGAAGATTTAGAGAACCAGGGCGCTGGCCAGCATGAAGTAAATGGACAGGCTGGCGACGTCCTGAATGATCGTGCAGATAGGGCCGCTACCGAGAGCGGGGTCCGAGCCGAATTTCAGAAAAATCCACGGCAGGCCGAAACCGACCACCGCTGAAATGGCGCCGCCGCCGAAAACGGCGAGGCCGACGGCCCAGGATAGGGGAACATCGCCGAACACCATGAGAACGGCGGCGAACGATATGGCGCCCAGCGCGGCCCCGATCGCCATGCCGATAATGATTTCGTCGCGCATGAGCCGGCCAATGGGAAAGCCATCGGCGGAGATGCCGCGCACGGCCACGGAAACGGCCTGGGTTCCGATGGCGCCGGCGATATAAACAAGGGCCGGCACGAAGAACGCAACGGCCACATTGGACGACAGCGTGTGTTCGAAACCGGCCATCACGAAAGTAATCACGGAAGAAGCGAGAAGGCCGAAGAGAAGCCAGGGCAACCGTCGGCGGAACCGGTCGTGAAGCGGCGCATCGAGGGCGGCATGGGGGCTCTCTTCGTGGAGAGTAATACCCGCAAGCCGTTGCAAATCTTCGAGATGCTCGTGGCGGAGAATCCTAAACAGTGCTTCCGGCGGTACCGCGCCGATCAATCTGTCGTTTTCGTCGACGACGGGGACGGTAATCATGTTGAGCGCCATCGCGAGGACGGCGATCTGCTCTTGATCGTCTTCCGGCCGGACCGCTTCGTGCTCGGGCTCCATGATGTCGGCGATCCGTTTTTCCCCGTCGGCAAACAGATCGTTGATGCGGACAATTCCCACGAGCTGATCGTCGGTATCCGTTACGAAAACCGTGTCCGCGCATTCGAAGTTTCTTCCCCGCAATTGCTGGAGGACGGCGCCGACGGGGGTGTTTTCCGTCGCCTTCGGTATGCCAGTTACCATGTGGGCGCCCGCGGTTTCGCGAAAGGCATCGGCAGGTGGCAAAATTTCCGCAGTCATCATTCTTTCCTAACAGGCCTTAATAAGTGTCGAGTGGGTAACGTGACAGTTTAGCGACCGGCTTTGTCACTTAGATGAACAGGCGAATAAATGGACCGGCAAGCAATCTTCTCTGCTGCCGGTGGTTCACGCTCTCGATTGCCGCCTCATTTTCGCCGCAACTCATTTCTACCGTAATAATGGGCGGGCTCGATAATTTCACACGCTGATCGCACGTTTTTGTTAAGGGAGAGCGTATTGTTCCAGGTAGAATGGAACCTAAATAAATGAAACACGAGCAAATAGCCTCGGTTCGCGATTACCGGCGATGTGGGTTACGTGAGGCCGTTGAACGGGAACTGGAGGGCGTGCTCTCCTCCAATCCTCCCCCAAGTATGGTGGAGGCGGAACAAAGGGAAAAATCAATGCGTGCTGTGGCGTCGGTTGTTCTCGGGTTGCTCCTGGTGGCGATGGAGCCGATGCCGGCTCATGCCCAGAACGCGTCCATCGAGGATTTCTACGGTACATATGCCGGAAGCACTTCCTATGAACAAAATGGCAATGTCGAGCTGCGCGACCTCAACGTCACCATCGAACCGTTCAGAGAAGGCTTTACGGTCCGGTGGGCGACCCTGACCATCAGTAGCGACGAGGAGCGGCTCAAAAAGAAGGCCGAATATACGATCAATTTCCAACCTTCGCGCCGTACCGGCATTTTCTCGTCGGCCATGAAAATCAATAAATTCGGCAAGGGCGTGCCCCTGGATCCGATCAAGGGCGATCCCTATGTCTGGGCGCGGTTGAGCGGCAAGACCCTGACCGTTCATGCCATGATCATCACCGATGACGGCGGCTTCGAGATGCAGACCTATGAGCGGACCCTTACCAAGCAGGGGCTCGACCTGGTTTTCACGCGGGTGCGCGACGGAGAAGAAACCAAGGCAATCAATGCCAAGCTGGTCCGCGTCGACAAATATTAACGGGCCAAACTGGGCGTCCTGACCCTCCCAAAGACTTCTCTTTTTCCGCGTGCCGACACGGCCCGAGACCTTGTAAACCGCCTTCTCAGCAATATCTCATATGTATGTCGAGGACCGGGGGGAAATCCCCGGGACGACCTACAATATATTGTGCCCCCAGAAAGCGGGTGGCGTCCTATATATTAAGTCCCCGGAATATGGGGGATTTAGGTGACGCCG